>Ga0206968_10129_pt1 | contig 21784 bp, 14 predicted proteins | sample Alteio_BWOrgHeat_22_FD_153254 | JGI IMG/M metagenome (GOLD analysis project Ga0206968, IMG submission 153254) | Enriched cells from forest soil in Barre Woods Harvard Forest LTER site, Petersham, Massachusetts, United States -... | ecosystem: Environmental > Terrestrial > Soil > Temperate forest >... | reverse complement strand
TAGGCCTTGAAATTGAAGGTGAGTGTTTACAGACTACGGGAATGCAGAGGAGTTCGACGGCCTAAATTGAGGCGACGTGCGAGTGGCACGAAAGTCGCGCTTGCCCATAGCCATGCCAGGGCCCAAATCTCCAGACCGATAATAGGATAAAGAAAACGCTCTTCCTTGTGGGGAACCAAACTATGAGCCGTCACGTACACCAGAAAAGGCACCAACCACGGCCAGTGCTTCCGCCACAGTCCGCGCAACTGACGGAAGAAGACGAATGAAAACGGGGCCAAACTCAGCGCCAAAACCAGCAGCCAGGTGTCGTACCAGGGGCTCACTCCGTAATCCGCGGCTCCGCCTTCATTGGCGGTGAGATAAGCGATCAAAGTGCCCATGAACGGCTTATGGCTCAGAAAATCGATCAAGGCCTGCGCGGCGATCGTCAGAATGCCGGCAATCAGTCCGCCGGCCACGCCCCGCCACACGCGCAAATAGACCAAGACGGCTCCATAGCTGACAAACAAAAGTCCGACGTGAAAACGAAAGAGTGTCGCCGCCCCCAAACAGAGAAAGCCCGCGATCCACGGCCAGAGTTCCACTTGCCTCTGGCGTCGCGCCGGTTCCAAGTAACCAAAGCCGAGCATGACGAAGCTCATTGCCACAGCTTCGCCAAAGGCGCGCGTGCTCACGAATGGCATCAACGGATACGCCGCCGCCAGATAAATCGCAAGCGGCGCAAAAATTCGCGAGCGCACATCGCGCACGAAAAGATACGTGCCCCAGATTCCCAACAGACTGATCAGGGCGAGTCCAATGTACATTGCACGGACCTGCGCCAACGCCGAAGAGCAGCCAAACCAAGATGCGAACCGAATAAAGCCGGCCAAAATCCATACGAGAAGACGGTTACGATAATCGGGAAGGTCTAATTCCTGACCCGCAAAGAATTGATACGCGGGCCAAACGCCATGCTTGTAGTCGTCGAGAGCCTGTGGACCATAAACGAAAAACGCGCTGAGCAGACGGAGGCCGAGGCCTAAGCCTAAAGCTCTCCACAAATGTTGACTGAGAGAACTATGGAGGAGATAGCGGCGCACCCATTGGGGCATTGATGATTCTCCTCAGGCTGCGCGCCACGGCCTCAGGCCGGATATCCCGCAGACATTTTTGATATTCCGAATTCACACAAGGCCCCTGACCATGTTTGCTGCAGGGACGGCAGGACAAATCGATTTCAAAAATTTGTGTCTTTGGCCGACTGGGAAAACCAAACGGCGCTGGCCCCATCAAGGCCAGGCAGGGCTTTCCCAACTGCTCCGCCACATGCATGAGACCCGTGTCATTGGAGACGAGAGCGCGGCTGGCGCCCACCACAAAGGCACTTTCCAATAGAGAAAGTTTACCCGCCATATTGATCACGCGCTTGGGATCCACCTGCACCAGCTCTTCGAGAAACTTGTCCTCCGGCCCGCCCAACAAAACGAAAACCGTGTCGGGAAAAAGTTTGATTAGATCCTTCCAATGTTCCAACGGCCACCGTTTCAAGGGAAACGCGGCGCTCGCGGCGACGCTCACAACGGTCTTATCGCCAAAGCGGCCTTTGAGTTTGTGAACGGCCTCCGCATCCAAAAAAAGTTGCGGGACATCCGGCGCCTGCGTCGACACACCCCACTTGGCCAAGGGTTCCAGCAAAGCGAATTGTCCCGAAAACGGTTTGGGGAAGAGATTTTTGCGCAAACGAAAAAGTAAAAAACGTTTCCAGCGATAGATCGAGCGGCGGAGAAACTTCACCTTCCCCGTCCACACGCGCCAGCCGAAAATTCCGGTCAAGCGCCAGCTTAAAATGCGCGACCGCAGATTATTGTGGGCATCGTAAATATGAGTGAATCCCTCGGCCTCAAGTTGCGCCCCGAGTTTCCAGAGTTCCTTGAATCCGGCGCCCTTGGGTAAACTCCACACCTTGCGCACGTGCGGATGCGAGCTGATCAAAGGTACATATTCTTCACGTGTCACCCAATGGATTTTACTCTGGGGGAAAGCTGCACCCAAACGGCCCGCGACGCTTAAGGTTTGAAGGACGTCGCCAAAGCTGGAAAATCGAATGATGAGAATCTTCATGCCCTAGAAAAGTCATCTCCGGGCGGGCACAGGTTGTCAAGAAATCATTCGAATGGATCTAGTTAGTTGTCGACAGATAGGCCTGATTGCGCACATAAAACGCGCGCTTGAACTTCAAGAAGCGATCTACGCCGGCTTGGCTCTTAAAGATACCTTCGAGGTCGTGCAGGAATTTGCCTTCACGGGCGTGCATTTTCTCTAAGCCCTCGGCCTCTTTATCGGTCGTGTTTATAGATTGCCGGATTTTATTCAGATCCTGAATCATTTTTTGTTCTTCGACAATTACCGGCGCGATTGTGAACGAATCGATTTTCCATTCGGTGGAAGCGACCTTATTCAGTTCGGCCTGCCAGCGGCGGCGGAATTCCACATTGCCTTCGGCACCGACGTAATTTTCCAGGTAGATCACGTTCTCGGTGTATGACCCACGATACTTCTTGCTTTGTTTAGGCACAAAGGGCGCAGCTTTCTTCACATCCGTCGTCGGCGCCAGGCTTGAGAAAGTGCGCACGCCATGGCTCTTTAAGAGTGACGGCCCATACCAGAGTCCGAGAGCGACAAGAACAACAAATAAACTGGGGAAGGCGAAGGTCTTCCAGCGTCCAAAACCGCGGCGCGTTTTCTTCTTTTGTGAGTCACCTTGCTCGCGCTCGGCAATTGGGTGAACCTGCGTCTTCTCCGCTTTGTCGACAGGAGGCAAACTCGCGCTGACGGGCATCGGCGAAGTGTCATTCAGTACGATACGACGGAAGAGGTGGTTCACATCGCCTTCCCACTCGTTCACCATTTCCGGGGGAACACCCCGCACCGTCCACGTGCGCGCCTTTTGTTTTAGGAGATTGTGCAGCGTCTTATTAAAGATATTCGCCTGCTCCTGCTTCCAGCGTTCAAACTTTTGTGCTTCCGCTATGGCGTGTGCGCCTTGTTCCTTACTGGCCTTGGCGCGTACCTCGCTGATCTGCCTTTCCATCTCTTTGCGCAAGGCCTCATTCTGGTCTTGCTGGCGACGGCTTTCGTCGGACGACGTTCTCTTGCCGTCGGCGATCGCGGTCTGGAGCCTGTTTTTCGCGTCGACGGCTTCGGCTTCCAGCCTTTTGATCGTGGCCTGTAGTTTTTTAACTTCGTCCTGCAGAACACGTTGCTGGCTTGTTTCGTCCGTATTGATTTTCTGAACGTCTTTGGTCAATTTGCTTTTGAGCTCCGTGATTTCACGCTCCAGGTTCTTACGCAAAACTTCCTTTTCAATATCGCTGGAACGTAACTGCGCCTGCAGTTGTTGAATTTGCTGATGTTGTTGCTGTTGGATTTGCGCCAGCTCTTGCTGCTGCCGCTGTTGCAACTGCGCGATTTGTTGCTGTTGCTGCTGTTTCATCTGCGCACTTTGCTGCTGTTGCTGTTGTTGCAGATTCGTCGTGTGCTGCTCACGGTCCGATTGCAAGCGTTGGTTGCTTTCACGCAGTCTCATGACTTCCGCTTGCAAGTCATTGAGCGATTTGGTCTTGAATTCCTCGAGTTCACGCTCGAGGTCGTGGCGCATTTTTTGTTTTTCTTCTTCGACCTGACGTAAAGTTTTGTCCCAATTTTCCTTTTGTTCGTTGATATGCTTCACGCCGGCACGTAAGCTTTCCAGCTCTTTGTTCATTTCCTCCGCGGCGGATTTATCGAGACGCGCCATTTGCAATTGCAAACGCAGATCCGCCAGCTCACGACTCAATTTTTGTGATTCATCCCGGCGCTTTTCCAAATCTATGCCGGTTAGGGTCTTCATGTCGATCGAAGCCGTATCGCGATTGGCGATGTCGCCGGTTTTTGGTTTGACCATGGGTGCGCGCACAACCAGCGCTTCCAACCCCAGCGTCGATTTACTCTCACCCAATCGGAGGACATCAAGGTCCCGAACCAACATCGGTTTCAGAGCGGGTAAGCGAATATCATTGAGCGCGGTTCCCGTGGGACTGCCGAGGTCCTGGACCCAAATGCGGCCGCCTTCCAACCACGCGCGCGTGTGCTCGGGATTGACTGAGGGATCATCAAAGACCACATCACAATGACTGGCACTGCCGATGGTCAATGACGATTTGGAAACTTGCAGAACGCGAGTCCCTTTCTCGTCGAAAATTTTCACCTTTAACGAAACGTTCATAATCCCCTTTTTGCGAACTGGGACCCTTCTAGATCGGAAAAACCCGTGGAGTTATCCACGCGACCTTAATAGGGGCGCCGTTTTTCCGGACTCCGGCCTCCGGCCTCTGGACTCCGACTTCCGTGCGGGTTCTGTTTTTGATTCTGTTCTTTTGACAGACTTACGTTTGGGGTCTTAAAATTTGAAGTGCACCATAGCTTGTTCTTCTGGGAGGAAATCATGCGTTTTGTTTCATTTTTAATCGGTGGTATGGCTCTGCTTGCTGTTGGTTGTGGCCATAGCGAACATAAAGCTGACGCTCCTGCTAGCTCAGCCAAGTCCGCTCCCGCAGCGACCAAAACGACTGCCGCCAAAACGGCCGACAGCAAGAGCAAGGCGACGAGCGACCCTTCCGACTCCACCAAGGTCGAGTGTTTTGTTAAGGGAGATGAACGGATTCTGGAAGTGCGCGCGAAGGATAGCGGTTGCGAACTCGCGTACACCAAAGCCGGCAAAGAAGGAATCGTCGCGTCCGCCAGTCACGGAACAGAGTATTGCCAAAAAGCGCTCGATAAATTGGCCGACAAACTCAAGGGCGCTGGATACGAGTGCAAATAGAATAAAAAATGGGTGTTGAAAATGACTACGCACTGATTCTCTCCGGCGGCGGCGCGCGCGGTGCCTACCAGGCGGGAAGTCTGCGCGCGCTATACGAGGTGTGCAAGGAAGCGGGAAATTTCTATCCCTTTCGCAATCTCGTCGGCGTGAGCGCGGGGGCGATCAATGCCGCTTATCTGGCCAGTCAGGCTCACGACTTGGACGGAGCCACCGCCAACATGTGCCACCTTTGGCGCACTCTCACCACTCGCACAGTCTTTCGCACCGATTACGTCACTGTGGGTACCACGGCGGTTCGCCTGTTGCGCGGTTTGGCGCTTGGTGGATTCAGTGGCAAACTGCGCCCGACGAAAATGGGTCTTCTCAACGTGACTCCCCTGCGCGATTTGCTGCAAAAAAGTATCAACTTCAACATGATTCCCGATCACGTGAAATCCGGGCGCTTGAATTCCCTTTGTATTACCGCCACGGACTATTCGACTTCACTGGGCGTGACGTTTTTCACCGGCACTCCGAAATTGAGCGAATGGAAACGCGTGCACCGCGTGGGCGTACGCCAGGAAATCGGGATCGACCATGTCATGGCTTCGGCGAGTATTCCCATTTTCTTTCCGCCGTGGAAGGTGGGCGAGCGCCACTTCGGCGACGGGTGCCTGCGCAACACGGCTCCTCTCAGTCCGGCCCGACGCATTGGCGCGCGCAAGCTTCTGGTGATCGGTGTCCGTAAGTGGAAAGACGAGGCGCTGGACGACGCCCAAATCGTCAAACCGTCGCTCGGCCGGGTTATGTCGGTGGTCATAAACGCCATCTTCATGGATGCCATCGAGGTGGATATCGAGCGGGTGCGGATCATCAACGAGAATCTGGAAGTTTCCGTCCACAATGAAAAATTTCGCAAAATTGAGATTGTTTACGTGCAACCCTCCCAAGCGCCGTCGGAACTGGCGGAAACCCGGATCGAGGGCCTGCCCCCGGTTTTACGCTTCCTGATCAGCGGTTTGGGTAGCGCCCACGAGTCCTCGGAAATTCTTTCCTACCTGACGTTCGATCCGCTCTATCTCAACGCGCTCGTGGACCTCGGTTACTACGATATGATGAAACAAAAAGAAAATCTGATACAATTCCTGCGCCTTTAAAGGTAGTTTACCCCCATTATGTCGGCTCCCATCACCCTATTCCACAACCGGGAAACCGGTTGGCTGAAGTTCAATAACCGCGTGCTCTTCCAGGCCAAGGATGAGCGCAACCCGCTACTTGAACGGTTGCGCTTTCTCAATATCTTTCATTCGAATTTGGACGAGTTCTTCATGAAACGCGTGGGCGGTCTGCAGCGGCAATTTTACGCGCGCCTGAGCACTCTTTCACCCGACGGGCTCACCGCCGAGGAGCAATTGAAGATGTTGCGTCCTCAGGTTTTGGCGTTGAATGAAGACGTCCGACAATTGCTGGTCAATGAACTGCTCCCACAATTGAAAAATCAGCAAATTCATATGCTCACTTGGCCGGAACTGACGGATGCCGAAAAGGAGTGGGCTAAGAGTTTCTTCCGCGATCGGATTTTTAGCGTTCTGACCCCAATGGCGGTCGATCCCGGCCATCCCTTCCCGCTGATTTCGAATTTGTCCACGTCCTTAGCCGTTAGTTTACAAGTTCCGAACGAAGAGGACATGCTGTTCGCCCGGATCAAAATTCCCGATGTGTTCCCGGCGTGGATTCGTATTCCCAACACCGATCCCGGCGTTGAGCGCTTTGTCAGTATTTTGGAAATCATCCGCCAGCATCTCGACCAGCTTTTTCCGCGCATGCAGATCCAAAACGTCATGGCTTTTCGCGTAACCCGGAATGTGGACATCGACAGCGATACGGAAGGTGTCGAGGACCTCCTCGAGTTGATCGAAGAAGAAGTGAAGCAACGCAAATTCGCGGAAGTCGTACGAGTCGAACACGGGCCGAATCCCGATCCCTGGCTTCTGGATTTTCTGATGGATGAGCTCGATCTCACCGCCGATGACATTTATGAATATCCCGTCCCGCTGGAGTATAAAAATCTTTCCGCGATCGTGAATCTCAATCTCCCGCAGTTGAAATTTCGCCCGTGGACGCCCGTCACTCTTAGTCAACTCGCCGATGAAGGCGTCAATATCTTTAACGCCATTCGCGCCAACGATATTCTAGTGCACTTGCCGTACGAAAGTTTCACCACCAGCGTGGAGCGCTTTATCGTCAGTGCCGCCAACGATCCCGCCGTAGTGGCCATAAAAATGACTCTTTATCGCACCAATGAAGAAAGCCCGATCGTGCACGCGCTGATCCGCGCCGCCGAAACCGGCAAACAAGTGGTTTGCCTGGTCGAGCTCAAAGCCCGCTTCGATGAGGAACGCAATATCTACTGGGCCCAGGCCATGGAAAAAGCCGGCGTACATGTGGTGTATGGCATTGTCGGATTGAAAACCCACGCCAAACTCGCGTTGGTCGTGCGCCGCGAGCGCGATGAATTTCGCTCATATGTGCACATTGGAACCGGCAACTACCACTCGCAGACGGCCAAGCTCTACACGGATTTGGGACTGCTCACCGCGCGCCCCGATTTGACCAGCGAGGTCGTTGAGATTTTCCACTATCTCACCGGCCGCTCCCTCAAAATGGATTATAGCCAACTGCTCGTGGCTCCCATCAATATGAAGTCGCGCTTTCTCGAAATGATTAAGCAGGAATGCGAGAACGCCAAGCAGGGATTGCCGAGCGGAATTATCGCCAAGTTTAACAACCTGGAAGAAAGAGCCATTATTGAAGCCCTCTATGAGGCTTCGCAAGCGGGCGTGCCTGTCCAGCTGATCGTGCGTGGCTTTAGTTGTCTGCGCGCGGGGGTGCCCGGCTTGAGTGAAAACATCAAGCTGATATCCATCGTTGGCCAGTTTCTGGAACATTCCCGCATCTTCTACTTCCGCTCCGGCAAAGAGGCTGAGATCGACGGCCGCTTCTTTATCGGTTCCGCGGACTGGATGGCGCGCAACCTCCTCGGCCGCGTGGAAGTGGTGGCACCGGTTGAGGATAAACAAGCGCGTGAAAAAATCTGGGAAGCTTTGCAGATTATGATCAAAGATCACCGCTTAACCTGGGACATGGACAGTGAAGGCAACTATCTCCTCCGTCAGCCCCATCAGCCGGGAGAAGAGATAGGTTGCCATGAATTACTCGCGGAAAAAGCCCGACTGAAATCCCTTTTGTTCAAAATGGAAGAACTTAAAGTTTGACACGGAGAAAACGGCGGCGCCAAAATTTCATTATGGTCAAAGAGAGTCCATTGCGTCTCGCCAGTATCGACATCGGCTCCAATGCCATCCGCCTCTACGTGGGACAAAAATCAAAATCCGGGCGCGTGCGCGTCCTCGAAGACCTGCGAGCCAGCGTCCGTTTGGGCAAAGACGCCTTCTCGGCTGGCTACATTCGCCCGGTCACCCAAAAAGAGCTTGAACGCACTCTCAAGCATTTTCGCTTGATCTGCGAAAGACTGGACGTGCATCGCATTCGCGCGGTGGGCACATCCGCCCTGCGTGACTCGAGCAATAGTCGCAAAGTGATTCAAAAGCTTCATAGCCGGACGGGCATCAGGGTATCGGTGATCAATGGGCACCGTGAAGCCACCTTACTCCATAAGGCCGTCAACCATGCGATCAACCTAAAGGGGAAAACGGCACTTCTGATCGACATGGGCGGCGGCAGCATGGAAGTGGTGAAGAGCCGCAACGGACACATGACCTCCATGCACACGCTGCCCTTGGGGACCGTACGCCTCCTCGCCAAAGTGCATCGCAAACCGCAATACGAAGACATAGCCCACTGGGTGCGCACGCCACTGTATCGCCTGCGCGTCGGCTTATTGGGCCGCCAACAAAAACCGTTTTCTTTGATGGTCGGAACCGGGGGAAACCTGCGGGCGCTCGGGAAACTTTGTTTCCGCTTGGGCTTAAGCCGTTCGCGTAACCGCTTTCATCGCCACCATCTGGAAATTCTCGTACTCAAACTTTTTCAAATGAGCCTAGCCGAGCGCATGAAGCGCTTTCAACTCAAGAAAGATCGTGCCGATGTCATCTTACCCGCCGCCGTGGTGACTTTGGAGATGATGCGTATTTTTGAAATTCAGGAAATCACCGTGCCCAACGTGGGTTTGAAAAACGGCGTGTTCTGGGAGTTGGCGGACAAAGTTAAATTCGCGAAAACTCGCGGATAGATTTCGAGAGTTCATCGGGCCGCGGAACACTTTGCGGATAGAGCAAGGTGTTTTCAAACCAGCCGGGACTTAGCTTTTCAATTTCGGCCACCACGTCCACCGCATCATCGCAGGCCACGACATGAACGGAATTCAGTCCCAGAGTTTTGATGAGTCCGACTAAATCCTCCGCCATTTTCATTTCATCGAGTTTGCCGTCGTGCCAATCGCAGACCATCACCCGGCCACTGGCGGGCGTGTGATCGCGCAAATTACTCAGCACCGGCTTCCAAAATTCCATGTTAAAGCGTGAGCTTTGCAGCAAAACCAAATCATGGCTGAACGGCGCAAACTCGATTTGATAGGCAATCGTGCGATTCCCATGTTGGTAGACGGCCATAGGGCTAAGACCTCGTTCTAACTACCTTCGCTTAAGGAACGGCTACCGTCAATCGTGCGCGCGCGTCGACAAAAAGCACCCCACCCTTGCTAAAAGTCCAAAGTTTTCCTAACGTAAGCTGCCTTAATCTCAACAGGAGCTTCTACTTTGCAGCGTTTTGTCCCCGCGCAATTCCAGCCCTCCCTCCCCCAGGAAAAGTTCATAATTCAGCACAAACCCGCGGGCGACGACGTGGTGCCCTTTGATGTGGTTTTCGTCGGCGCCGGCCCGGCGGGATTAAGCGGGGCTATTGAGCTGGCGCGTCTAGTGGCCGAAGACAAGAAAAACGGCGGCCAACTCGCGGTGGAGATTGGGGTGCTGGAAAAGGCCGGGTCGCTTGGCGGTCATTCGCTGTCCGGCGCGGTCGTCAATCCGATGGGCTTTCGCACGCTGTTTCCGGACTTGAAAGATCAGGATTTTCCGTTCCGCCGCAAGGTCACCGGGGAAAAAGTCTTTCTCATGACCAAAACGGGGGCCCTGCGGATCCCGACTCCCCCCACCATGAACAATCATGGAAATTATATCGCGTCCCTGTGTGAATGCGTGCGTTGGCTCGGGGAAAAGGCCGAAGCCGCGGGCGTGAATATCATGACGGGATTTCCGGTGGACTCTTTACTGGTTGATGGTAACCGCGCCGTCGGCGTGCGCACGACTCCCGCGGGATTAAAACGCGACGGCCAGCCGGGGGCGAGCGCGATGCCCGCCACCGACGTCTCCGCGCAAGTGGTCGTCCTCTCCGATGGGACTCGCAGTCCGCTGGCGCAATCCTATATGTCATGGCAGAAGTTTTCGGCCAAATACAGTCAGATTTATGCATTGGGAGTGAAGGAAATCTGGAAGGTCCCTAAAGCGCCGGACTACATCGCGCACACCTTGGGTTGGCCTCTTCCCAAGGACGCTTTCGGCGGCAGCTTCATGTATCCAATGAGCGACGATCATGTGGCCATCGGCATTGTCGCCGGCATGGACTATCGTAATCCCAAGCTCGATATTCATCTACAGCTGCAACACATGAAACAGCATCCGCTCTTTAAAGAGATCCTCGCCGGCGGCCAATGCGTCGAGTGGGGCGCGAAGACGATTCCCGAAGGCGGCTATCACGCGCTCCCGAACCGTTTCACGGGCGATGGCCTGATCATGACCGGCGATGCGCTTGGACTTGTCAACGTGCCGGCGCTCAAAGGCATTCATTACGCCATGATGTCGGGCATCTTCGCGGCGCGCGCGATATTCAAAGCTTTAAAAGCCGGAGACACTTCGGCGCAGTCGCTCGTGGCGTACGATCAGTCTCTGCGCGAAAGTTCCGTGTGGAAAGATTTATACAAAGTCCGTAACATGCGCCACGCCTTCAAGAGCGGATTTTACTCCGGCGGTTTGAAGTCCGTGCTCATGACCCTAACCTGCGGCGCCTTTCCCGGCGATGAGAATCATCCGGTGGAAGACGCGCAAGAGCCGAAAGAATCCGGCGCCGAGAATTTTCCCACCGAAAAAATCGGCTTGAGCAAAGTCGACGCGGTCTATCTCTCGGGGAATAAAACTCGCGACGATATTCAGCAGCATCTGATCGTTGGTAAAGACATCACGCCCGAGCTTGCCGATTTTTATTCCCATATGTGCCCGGCCGGAGTGTACGAGCGGCGTGGAGACACGCTCGTAGTAAACTCTCCCAATTGCGTGGACTGTAAAGCCACCGACGTGTTAGGCCCGCGCTGGACTCCCCGCGAAGGCGGCAGCGGTCCCAACTACAAACAGATGTGAGGTCAGCTAAACATGGCGAGTTTATTCACCAAGATCATCAGCGGCGAAATTAAAGGCACGATTCTTTATCAGGACGACCACTGTGCCGCCATTGTCGACATTCAGCCGCAAGCTCCACACCATTTTTTGGTGGTGCCGAAAAAAGAGATTCCTTCAGTCGCTCATGCGGATGCCGGGGATGAAAAAACTTTAGGCCACCTCTTGGTGATCGCCGCCAAGATCGCGCGCGATTACGGATTTGCCGAGAGTGGGTATCGTTTGGTCATTAACACCGGGGCAAATGGCGGACAGACCGTGGACCATTTGCACGTGCATGTTCTAGGTGGCCGTAAAATGAATTGGCCGCCGGGCTGATCGCGTTTTTACTTTCTTTGCTATCAAAAAACGTCATCGCGAAACCCAATTTTGTCCCGCACAGCCGCACTAAATCGCGTGTCCGACCTTATATTAGGGTCAAAAATGATCGATAATTCCCCCTCCTCCACGCCCGCCAAAGTCTTGAAAGCTCTGAGCTCTTATAAACCTTTGTAGCCTTGAAACGCCCGCCTCCATTGGGGTTCGACACCGCGGGAAACAGTGGCCTCGGTTTTGCTAATTTTCTGGCAGACGCATTAGAAAACGAGGATTTGCCATACGGTATGGCTATTCGTCATTTTCAAGCGCTTGAAATTGTTAATGATAAACCGGGCGATGACCGTGAATAGAGAACGTGTCGGCCCAATAACAAGTGTAAGAAAGGTAAGCTCTATGAAAAAAATGGTCATTACTCTGGTTATTGCCAGCCTGTACGCCGGTCACGCATTTGCTGAAACTCCGGCTGCCGAGTTGGGAAATGCCGCTCGCCAAGCCGTCAAAGCTGGAGACGCCGCAGGCGTAATCAAGTTTGGCGCAGGCGCATCTAAAGAATTGAAGCCCGGCGCTCTTCCCGGTGTCAGCCCCGGTGCAACCGCCGGCACTGCTGCGGTCATTACTGGCAAAGGTCAAGCTACTGCAAAACAAGAAGACTACACTCAGAGTTCCTGTAAGGTGGACTCCGCGATGTCGGATGTTTCCCCGGGTGAGTTGCCTGTTTTTCGCGAGGCCTTTATTGGTGGCCTGAGTGGCAACCAATGCATAGAGAAACTGCAAAAGGGTTCAAAAGCGATTACTGTGGTTCTCGCTATGAACAAAGCCGGATTAGTTGAGTTGAAGAGACAAGGCGCGGATGAAATCAGCAAACTTGGCGTGGATCAACAAGATCAAGTCATCAACGCAGAACTCGATGCTATCGCAGCTAATCTTCACTTAGGCAATACGCCAGAAGAAGGCCGCAAGTTGGCCCGTGAGCGTGCGGCTGACACTTGCGCCAACAATTGCGATTTCTTTGGCCCCACTGCCTGCGGCCGCCTGCAAGCTAGCGCAAGATAATCGGCCTTTGGAAAATTAGAATTTCATGACGGTGGAGGTTTTTGGACCTCCACTTTTCGTTTTTGGACCCCCTGATCAAACATCAAACACCTGCAGTTCATTTTTGAGCCCAAGCTCAGGGGCGTCACCGGAAACCTCAAAAAATATCATCAAACCCTTAATATAACTTCGTTTTCCAGGATTTTACCTCCTCTATAATGGCCTTCAATTTGCACCCCTTACCCATGAAATGAAGAATCGTCGTGCCCCCAGCGCTCCGCGCTTCCTTTTGGCTTTGAGTTTAGGCCTGGCCTTGGCTAGCGCCAGCGGCTGTATTCAAGCCAACCCCTTCCACTCCGCGAAAGCCTCGCCGAACCAAGAGGGCCGCACTCCGGCCACCACGACCGACGAACCCGCGCCCCAACAGCCGCCCAAAGCCGCCGACATCCCAAAGATCAATTCTCCCTACTGCGAAATGAAGGAGGGTGGTCAATTCCAAGTGAAGGATCGCCCCCTACCCGCGCAGCTCACGACCGCGATTCAGCAATGGACAACCAACGCTCAAATCGTAGGAACGAGCGTGGACCAAATGCGCGAAGATTTGCTGACCAATCCCAATGCGTTCGGCCGCGTGGCTGGAGTCCTCCAGTCGACCGACCGACCCGCGATGGAGCTCAAAGAGAGTTTGGTTCCGATTCTGGCGCAAATTCCCGCCGCTTACCGTCTAAGTGCACAAGTTCTCTTAGAGGCCTATTTTCAAATCGCCGCCATGCGCCTCGAACTAGAACTCATGCAAGATCCTTGGATGGGAACCTCGCAGGATCCTCAAACTAAAACGGCCAAAGCGTGGAGCATGAGTGAGTTGCGCGCGAAATACACATTGACGCTCCCGACGACGCTCGAGCAAACGCTGTTTGCGCACGGTACTTATTCCCTCCCCGGCGTGACTTTGGACGCCAATGGGAAAGACGGCCAAACGACCTACACTCTTTCGCCATCACCGGAGTCCGTGTTTCGTGCGATGGTGCGAGTGGCGGCGCGATCGCCAAAAGTCGGCGGCCTTCACCGTTCCTACGTCGAAACCGTGCGCTGTATTTTGGGCCGCGCCATTTTAGGCAAATACGCCCTTAACAAAGTGATTTTGGATAAAGGCGATCTCGGACAGCCGCTCCCCGCCGAGCAAAATTTTTGTTTGGGCGCGAGAGCCGCCGACTTCATCGACTTTGTCCGCCAAGACACCAACTTTACCCGCGAGATGATTCTGCGTTCGGTATTCCTCAAAAATATTCCCAACTTCATTGATAACTTGCCGGAAGACACTTCCAAGTTCATGGCCAAGTGGGGACTGTACATCAATCTGACCTATTTAGCGGCATTCCCCGAAGAAATCTCCGCGATCAACGCCAATCGCAAGACCGCCGGCAAGGAGATGGTCCCAAGCGCTGACTACAAAGCGGCGTTCGATCATCTGCAAAGCACGATCGAAGCCGAGTACCAGAAGGCATCGGGCTTGCAAGCCCTTCGTTCGGTGTGGACTCGCCCGAACATTCAGTCACAGTTGGCGTTGATCCTTCAAGGGTGTGGCGTCACTCTTGTGAACCGCGATGGAAATCCTCTCTCCGTTAATGATGTGGTGGATAGTCTCAAGCATTCCGACGACATTTTTTTTCTTTCCAACTTATATGGCGATATTTCCGCCGTGCCGGGGCGGTGGACCGATCTGAACCACGCCCAGCTGACCACGGCCTTGCGTGATTATATCGTGGCTAAAAAATTAGAAGGTTCGATGCACGCCATCCGTGACTTGGTGATTTACTATGGTGGCCCCAAGGCGGCCCGGGTGGATGAACTCTTGCAAGTCACTTACGACGATTTGAGGGCCGCGCTCTCGACCGAATTCAACCAGATGTGGAACGCGCATCCTGAGACACAAAAATGGCTCGAGGACGTTGTCACTAAAATTGAGTCCGAGCGGGGCAACGCCGAATCTTACAACCAACTCCTCACGGCGTTTACCGAAGAATTAGTCAAAGGCGCCGAAAAAGTCGCCAAGGTCGTGGACCCGAAGCGCGATGCTTCAACTCTTCAGTATAACGAAAAAGCAGTGCTCGACGTTTTATCGCCGACCATTGGAAGGCTAACGGGGAACAATCCTTCTCGCTTCGCGCTGCTGTACAATGAGTCCGACTCGACGACTCGCAATAAGCTGTGGGGCCAAATCCGAGGAATGCTGGAATCTGAAACGAAAGCAAATGGTGGAACCTGCAACAACGACGCACAGGTTAAAGGAATCTGGGATTGGGCGGTGGGCGGCCTTTTTAAAAGTCAAAGCAATATCGACCGCCGAGCCACAAGCCAGGATTGCTACCTGTTCACAATGCTCGCGGGCGCGATTGGCGCCGACGGAACCACAACGCCCAACGATATGAAGCACACGCTCGATGTCCTGAAGGCGACATTGGGTGACAGCAAAACGAACGAGTTCATCGAGGAGTACCGCAAACGACTGGCCTCCCTCCTAACCGCTGACAACCGTCTCCTGGATTTACCCATCAAAGAAAATGGCGACGATCGCTTATGGAAAAAGATGGTGCATGTGAAGGAGACCAAGGCGCTTGAGCCCGACGTAATCACCGGTCTCAAACAAAGCGTGGGCAACCTGCTCGGCTATTTGAATACTGTCACTCACGCAACCAAGAAGGAAGACCTCGAATTTTTCATTAAGCGCACCACGGTTATCAACACACTTTTGGGAGAAGGTGAAATCGACATCAACCGCGCCCTTGATCGCTTGAAGCCGAATGGCGAAAGAGTCTCTACAGTCCTGTCCGGCGGAGACGTCGGTTTTATCTTTCCGAATCTAGTGGAATACCATCGCGATCTTCAACGCCGAACGCGGACCGCCGAGGACGTGAAGAATATTTTGTGGGAAGAATTTGTGCAAACCAACGTCAACCTCGGCTTTATAATTGTGGGCGGCTGGGCTGGAAAGGTCGCGCTTGGAGTCTTCCCCCGCTTTACAGGCCGTGCGGCCGCGAGAGGTTTTATGGCTTCCACTCTCGATCGCTCGGGCGGAAGGATTTCGAGCTATATTAATGGGCAATTTGACTACACCATGCTTGTCTTCGCAGGCGCCGCTGGTCGTTCGATCCTGGTGGAAAAGCGTGATGCCGATCTTGAGAGCTACCGTGTGAGCCAACTCGGACTATCCGAGGGGGTCGCGCTGATGAAGAAGAGCACTCCATTCCCCTTGCTGAGTGAAGATGACTATTTCCACCAGGCGCAATATTATGAGAAGGCTTCTCATGAGGCCCTGGTTTCCGCCGAAAGAAATATAGCTCTAACGACCCTGCCCTTTTTCCTTGGTCATGGTTTCCAATGGATCGAAGCCAGTGTGATGAGCGGTCGCCGCTTTCTCGCAACTCACGGACGTTTTGGTCAAGCGCTGAACCAGTTCACGTTGAGATCGTCGTTTAATGCCCGCCGCATGTACGTGACCCGCGATTTGCGAATTTTAGGCAATCCGGAATTGGATGTTGGATCCTTACAAGCGGCGCGGACCTCCAAGTGGCAGGCCGCTAAGACCGATCATCAACGCTTTATTGTCGATGAGGCTTATAACCGCATCATTACCGCGTTCGGCCGCGACGCGCGCGCCTATGCGGAGTATCCCGAGATGCAAGAAGCCTTTGCTCAGGCCCTCTTTGGCAATCGCGGCTCCCTCCAGCAGCTAAAGGATCTCAACGATGAGTACCTGCGTGTGACGAACGGAGGGCTCGAATGAGACTCTGCAATCGAGGATTAAGCATCTTTGTGGCGTTAGCGCTCGCTTGTCCACAAGTTCTCGCCGAACCCAACATCAACACATTGGACGCGATGGATACGAAGGTCACTCAGTTCGTGAACGACTTTCAGAAGACACCTTATGTGCTGCTCCTCATGGACGATCAACTCAAGGAACTTCTTAAGGACTATAACATCAATCGCGTGTTGGAAGCCCAAGCCGACAAGATCGATCGAGTGACCAACGGACCAAGCCAATCCCTCGAGGCCCTTCCGTGGATGGAAGAGAAGGCGAAGTTTGAACGCCAGGCCTACGCATTTGCCAAAGAGACCTTCAGCCTTTCCATTGAAGAGGTGAACCTCACATTACTCAGTATTTTTCATCGCTATCTTATGGAGGAGAACTCGCGCACGGCCCTCTCTTACATATTGAAGGCGGTCAAGGATTACAAATTTAGTCCCGCGGAACTTGAGCACTTGAAAATCGAAGCCTCGCCTTGGCATCAGGCTTCCGTTGGTTCCGAGTGGGCGGTTGGTATTGGCGGAGCCCTGCTTGTCGTGGCTGCCGGTCGCCAGAAAAGTACTTGGGAAAAACTCGGCGGCTATTTTTCCAATCTGAGTAAGCGGACCATGGAAAAGTTCACAGCTAAGGAAGTGAAGACTATCGCCGAAGACGATGCGTCTCCGGAAGCTCTGTGGGACCTGATCCAGCACTCGGGACTAGCCAGTGCGGAAGGCCACGCCGTGACGGGCGCCGTAAAATTGTCTTCCGGCAAAGTCGTGGGTAAAGTTTCCTTTTTCCGTCACTTTGCCGCGGTCACCAACTTATTTAATGCTGAAGGCCGGAGATGGTTCGGCATCGTTCTCGGTGTGTCGACGGCGGGAGCGGCCACGAATGTTGGCATTCACGCTCTAGCGAACGAAATTCCTGAGACCCTTTCAAACACCAATATTAACTACAATGACTTGCGCGATAATTACTATGATGGTCTCGCCGCTCTTCGTTTATCTTGTCGGAGCCACGAATGGCTGCAGCGTGTGATGGCCCTGCAACAACTACCCGAGACTCTGCATGACACCGCTGTCGGGATGAATAATCTTTTTACGGAGTACTCGCTGCTAAGGAATCTCAATCACACTTTGGTGAGCACAACTCAACTGCCGTCTCCGGATGTTCAATGGGATGCTGCAAGTGGTGAGGTGAAGTTCAATCGCCAAGAGTTGGGCCACACCGTCACTGAGCATTTCGCATGTCCGAAGCTTAAAGATCAGCCCACGGGTCCCGTGCGCGTGAACCTGCTTGAGACGGAAGAGGATATTCGCGCGGCGGCCGCACATATTTCGGAACTCGCCGAGACCAAGAAAAAGGCGGAGGCCGATACGAAGGCCCGTGACCAAGCCAATGCCGCAAAAGCGAAGGAGAAACCCTTAACAACGGGAGAAAAAGTTATTCAGACGCCGCCCGACATGTTGATCCTCGGCCCTCCTCCCGCCGCCCTGCAAGTTCCCACGGATGAGGAAAAGCGATGAGATTGTTCACCGGCTTTCTCATTCTTGTGATTGGCGTTTCCGCACATGCGGGAGATCTGGAAACGCAGACTCTTCGCCGTGCATTTCTGTTGGATCTTTCAACGCGCGTGCAAGCCGCTTTTGACATCAATAAATCCCATCTCCGTTTCCTGGATAGGTGCCTGAAGACGATGACTCCCGAAGAGTTTGCCGATGCCAAAATTATCAAAGGTGTAACGAGAGAACCACTGAAGAATTGTAAGGACGCCGTCGCCGAGGTCCGTGAGAATACGCGCCTCACCTATCCCGGCATGCGCAAATACTTGCTGCTTTCCAATCTCCTGAAAGGTCTGAACATCTCCCGCTTGGCCGCTGATCTTTGGCATAATGTGGGGGAATCCCAACCCGTTCGCACTCGTCCCGTTACAAATAACCCCACCCTTTTTGATTCAGGTTTGCAAGTGACGAATCCCTTGGATACCGTTCTCTCAAAAGAAGAGCTCGCCTATGCCGATTGGACTGAGGCCGAAATCCAAGACGCCATCGGCGATGAGAATCAGGATGACTCCACGGACTCGAGCTTTAACACACTCTTTAAAAACGCTTGCGAAAACGTCCGCGATCGTAACCTGAAGAGTTGGGGCGTCGACAATCCCACCGATCTGTGCGAACACACGAAACTACGCATTTCATCAATTCATAAGAACGAGATTTATCTGAATTATGAAGGCACGGAAGCGGATAAGAATAAATTGCGCCGAGTTATTAATGTCGGACGCACATTTTACGGCGACTTGTTGCATGAAGCTCAAACCCGCATCGAAAAAACCTATGATGCCGCCGTTCAATCTCGTCCTTACGTCGCGTTAGTGACCTCGGCCGATCCCACGCAACAGGAATTTCTCCACGCCATCGACATTATGAAGGCGAGAGCGGCAGCCGCGATAGCCGAACATACGAAATGGCGCCGCGAAAATCATCTTGATGATCCAAATGTCAAAATCAACGAAACGAAATTAAAAGAGATGATGAAGTATACACCCATTGCTACCGGACTCCTAACCCGGCCGGGTCCTGAACTCGCTCGAGTACAGCGCTTGATGCCACTCGCGGCGAGCCTGCCCCATTTGCAAAATACTTTCAAAACACTCTCTTCCGAGGCCGAAAGTCACGACATGTGGGTGAACCTAACTTGGACGGGTGTAGCTATCGCCGGCAACATCATTGTGTGCTGGCTTCCAGTCGCCAAAGGTCCAAAAATGCTAGCTAAGTTTATTCCTGAAGTTATTCGCGCCGAACATCTGGCGGAGTTCTTTACGAGTAAAGCTGCGGCCAGTAAGTTTGCCGAAGACCTCTTTTCGCCCTGGTGCCTTGGCCTTGGCGCCGCCGGCATGGATGTTTGGATGTATTGGGATAGCCTGGCCGGCTACAACGAAGCCTATCGCGAAGTGTTCGGCAGTTTCGACGACGAAAATATCATGATGGACGTCAGTAAACTTTCGGATAAAGAGCGTGAATTGTTTTGGACATTGGCGACGATCCCGATCGGATCGGGCGTGTTCGATTATTCGCGCAAGGTTATTGTCAAGCAAGGCGGGAGACTGGCAGACGCCGTGACCGAGAGGACCCGCGGTTTCTCGGAGCGTCTGCAGAAAAAGCTGCTGGCCGTGCAAGAGCAGATGGCACATTGAATGAGTTTGGAAAAGGTAAGGAGCATTTATGGGTAAGTTAAGAATTACACTCTTCGCGTTGGCAATTGTCCTGGCGGCGCCACCGGCGCACGCTGGAGCCTACACCGAGGCGGCAATGACCGCCGTCAGAAAGTTCAAGTTTTGGGGCAAGAAGGAAGACGGCGCAGTCGTTCGCGAAGGCGAAACCGCCATTCCGGCGCCGACGAAGTCCGTAGGACACGAACTCGGCCGCTTTGGAACAAAACTCGCGCACGATACCAAATACGTGTTGGACGATCTCCGCGAAGTTTTCGCCCGCCGCGTTTACTTTAGTACTGTCCAGCGCAGCGAAGAGCTCAACACTATGGAAACTTGGCTGAGCACAGATCGGCGCGATTTTATAGGCGTGGCTGGCCATGACGGTTCGGGAAGATCCCAACTTGCTTTTGCCCTGCAAGAGGAAATTTATCTCGGAAAGACTCAGACGGCCTTGGCCGGCGCCCATGTCATTACGCTCAACACCCACAGTGGGGAAATGGCAAATCTCGAAAAGTTGAAATCTTACTTCGAAATCTTACAGAAGAATTTTAATGATAGCGGAATGTTTATCATTGAAGTCGCCGATATCGCTCCTCTCTTAACCGAGGATGGGAAGAAGAGTATCCGGTTCAATGCCGCGCTGGATATGATTCGCTCGACCCTCGGCCCCGGCAAGGTCAAATTTATCATGGAAGGCGCACCCGAACTCTTGGAACAATTGAGACTCGCCAATCCGATCATGCACGATATGGTCAATGTGCAAGTGAAGCAGCTCAGTCACTACCAGCAGATTGACGTGGCTAAGCAGTTTGCCAAACAGTTGGAAAACGATCCCAAGTTTAGCGCCACCGTGGACGAGCAAACTCTCAATACGGTTGTCGACTGGTCCGAACAGTTTCTCGGGCGCATAGGCGCGCCGAAGTCCATCGATATGGTTCTCTTCGCGGCCAAGGAAAAGCGAGAGAAGTACATTATTGATACTGCGACGGAGTCGCCCTTAAGCGCGGAACTACGCCAGCGGCGCTCGGAAGCTCTCGCTGAGCGAAATGAATTAAAAAATTATCAAGGCAAAGCGTACTTTGCCAAGCGCGACGCCGAACTCGAAAGTGAAATCAATAATTACGACAAAGAGATTGGAGAGGTCGACAAGGATTGGAACGAATTGGTGAAAGCCCGCACCGAGTTTAACCAGATTAAGGAAACCGTGGCAAAAAACAAGACGATTCCAAAGGACAAGCGCGTAGGTACGGAGAAGCAAGACCTTGATGCAAAGGCTCGCCTCAAAGAGCTAAAGACGATCATGAATCGCATCAGCCCCTTGGAAATCGCAGCGGTCATTCACGAACTCACCGGCCGGCCCATTGAGGAAATCATGCGCAAGGAATACACAATGGCCGATGTCGAAAAAACCATGAACAAGCGATTTTTCGGCCAGCCCGCGGCGCGCGAAGCGGCCTTTACCGCTTACAGACGTTCCAAAGCCAACCGACGCGGCGAAGGCCGACCCGTCATGAACCTGCTCTTTCTCGGCCCTCCGGGCACAGGCAAAACCGAACTGGCGACGATAATGTCGGAGTTCATTGGAGGATGTCTGCGCCGTTGGGACATGACCGAATTTGTTCACAGTCATCAGCTTTCCCGCTTAATCGGCGCTCCTCCAGGCTATGTTGGATTCGATCCGGTCAAGAGCGGCGAACTGATCACGGCCTTGCGAGAGAACCCCAAGTGTGTATATTTGTTTGATGAAATTGATAAGATGCACGCTGATGGCCAAGGCATCCTTTATCAATTATTGGACGCTGGGCGTGTCACCGGCGGGAATGGCGAAACCGTTAGCGCCAGGGACTCAGTCATCGTTGGGACAACCAATGCCGGCATGAACAAGATCACGGGCGACATGACTCAACAGAAGATGAAGCAAATCCTGGTCGATGAATTTGGATTTAATTCCATGATCCTGAATCGTGTTGACCTGATCATTCCCTTTCAACAATTGGACGCCACTCTTTATACAAAGATCGTGGAAAAGTATCTCGTGCACTATGAGGAGAACATGCAAAGTGAATTGCGCGGAATGGAGTGGACACCTGCGGCCGTAACGAAACTCATTGAGCCGTTCGTTCAGCAAATGGAAGGACTCAAAC
>Ga0206968_10128_pt1 | contig 21789 bp, 26 predicted proteins | sample Alteio_BWOrgHeat_22_FD_153254 | JGI IMG/M metagenome (GOLD analysis project Ga0206968, IMG submission 153254) | Enriched cells from forest soil in Barre Woods Harvard Forest LTER site, Petersham, Massachusetts, United States -... | ecosystem: Environmental > Terrestrial > Soil > Temperate forest >... | reverse complement strand
ATTGCTCGCAAAGCTCAGAATCTCGTCCACCGAGCGAAACAGCTCCTTTGCCTGTTCTTTCGTCATCGGTGTCTGCGTTTCGGATTGCGCAGGCTTCTGACCTTCTTGGGGAGGATTCGCCATCTCACCGGCATACCCAACATAACTCGCGATCAACAACGCCCCGCCGCCAACCCACTTGGTCCAACGTCTCTCTCGTACAACCGCTCGCTGCGACATAACCCTCTCAATCGACCGCTATAATCAAGTGTACGAGAGATTTCCGCATTCCCCGTCATGACTCCCCCGGTACAACCCGAAATCGCTGCCACAGCGTCCCCGGTCGAAGCCAGTCAGCTCGCCGCGCTGCTTCAACACGCCGGCCTCTCGCGGCTTGATCAGACCGGATGGATCCGCGTCACAGGCGGAGATCGCGTCCGCTGGCTCAACGGGATGGTTACCAACTCAGTCCAGCAGTTGCAAAGCGGCCACGGAGCTTACAACTTCTTTCTGAACGCCCAGGGACGCATCCAGGGCGATGCCATCGTCTTCGCTCAACCCGAATCTCTTCTCATCGAAACGACTTCCACCCAGATATCCACGCTCTTAGCCTTCCTCGATCGCTTCATCATCATGGATGATGTCGAACTCGCCGACACGACGCAATCTCGATCAGGCATTCTGGTCGCCGGCCCCGCATCATCTTCACTGCTTGCCGAAATTGGTCTGAAGATCGAGAATCTCGGCCCGCTCTCCACGCAAACAATCTCCTGGGATGGAGCAACTGTCACCGTAATCCACGCCTACAGTCCTCTAGTCCCAAGATTCGAACTATGGATCGACCTACAATACGCGGACAAACTCGTCGATGCACTCCGAAGGGCGGGCACATCTCTCTGTGGGCCCCAAGCTCTCGAATGACTGCGAATTCTCGAAGGAACTCCTCGCTACGGAACCGACATCCGCGATCGAGATCTGCCCCAGGAGACAGGACAAGCTCGCGCACTTCACTTCAACAAAGGCTGCTATCTCGGCCAGGAGATCGTGGAGCGTATCCGCTCCCGCGGCAACGTGCATCGCACTTTTACCGCCTTCCAGCTTGAAAAAGAACTGCCCGCAACTCCCAGCACCATGCTCGAAGCAGATGGCAAGCAAGTCGGCGAACTAACCAGCGTCGCCGCCATTCCTCTGTATGCATCGGGCCTCGAAAATATCCAGCTGGGCCTCGGTTACATCCGGCGCGAAGTGCTGGATCGCAATCTTCCCATTCACTACCTCGGCGGAATCGCCATCCCAATCTCCCTTCCTTTTTTCGCCGCTGCACCGTCAGCTTCGCGCGACGCATCTGAAACTGAAAGAGCCTGAAAACATGCCAGAACAAAATAAACCTTTCGTCATCACCGATCGCCGCAAATTCACGATGGACGGCGAACCGCGCCCCGACGCGGATCCGTCGCCGGAGAAAGAAGAGAACACTTCCCCTCCTCCAGCCGCAGCTGCCACCGAGCCGCAATCTGCTGTAGCTCCCCCTCCGCAACCTGAGCTCGAAGCTGGATCCGAGCCCGACCTTCCGCCGCCTCCGACCGCCGAACAAAACGAGCAGGCACGTCGCGCCTACGAGATGACCGCCGACCGCCTCGACACAGCAATTCGCTCCTCCAACCCGGGCATGGACCATCCGCCCGCAATGAACTTCGATCAACTCGTTCAGTCCATTTACATGACGTCCATCATGCAGCTCGGCGGAGCAACACGCGAAGGCCAGCAGCCTCAGGTCGATATCCTCGGTGCCCGTCAATCAATCGACATGCTGGCCGTCCTCTCCGAAAAGACAAAAGGCAACCTTACGCCGGAAGAGACCAATCTGCTCGATAGCGCCCTCTTCGAGCTTCGCATGGCCTTCCTCGAAATCACGCAGGCCATTGCCCGCTCCGCGGCAGCCAAAGGAACCGGGTCCATCCCAGGTGCTTCCGGCCCAAATATGAGTCCGAAGATCGTCCGCTAACCGATGGAAGCGACCCTCACTTTTCTGGGCACCGGCACCTCCATGGGCGTCCCTACGCTCGGCTGCGACTGCGCAGTCTGCACTTCGCCTGACCCGCACAATCGCCGCACGCGTCCCTCCATTCTCCTCAACTACAACAACCGCGTCGTCCTCATCGACACTGGACCCGATTTTCACGTCCAGGCGATTCGCGAAAACATTCGCCACATCGACGCCGTCCTCTACACTCACGGCCACGCCGACCACGTCATGGGCTTCGACGATCTACGCCCGCTCACCTTCCGCCACAATGGCAACATGCCCGTCTATGCCGACGACGAAACAGCCAGCAACATCGAACGCATCTTCGAGTACACCTTTCGCAAGGAAGATCGCTACCCCACCAGCGCCCGCGTACATATTCACCGCCTCGATCCCACCCCAGGCTCCGGAACCGAGCTCTTCGGCGCCTGTTTCCAGCGAATCCCCGTCATCCATGGCAATCAGGAGATCACTGGCTATCGCTTCGGCAGCGCCGCCTACCTCACCGACATGAGCGACGTGCCCGAAGTCAGCTTCCCGCTTCTCCAGAACCTCGACGTTCTCATAGTCGACGCTCTGCGCCACAACCCGCACCCGAGCCACTCGCACATCGAAAAATCCATCGCCATCATCGAGCGGCTTCAGCCAAAGCGCGCCTTGTTCACCCACATGGGTCACGAACTCGACCACGAAACGACCAATGCGAGTCTCCCTCCCCACATTCGTCTCGCCTATGACGGCCTCAAGATCAACTTCGAAATCGCCTGATGCAAATCTTCCATCAACTCGCTGACATTCCCCCGAACTTCGGCCACACCGTTGCCACCATCGGCAATTTCGACGGTGTACATCGCGGCCACCAGTTGGTCATCGCTGAGGTCGTCGAACGAGCACGCAGTCTAGGCATTAAATCTCTGGCAATCACCTTCGAGCCGCACCCTGCCCGCGTACTCCGGCCCGACACAGTTTTACCCCTCATCACGCCACTCACCGAAAAACTAGCACTCCTCGCCACCACTGATATCGACGCGGTCATTGTCCTTCCCTTCACCAAAGATTTCTCCCACATGTCCGCCCGCGCCTTCGCCGCCGAAATCCTCCAAAAAGGTCTCAGCGTCAAGGAGCTGTACGAAGGAGAAAACTTTCGCTTCGGCCATCACGCAGAGGGCGATGTCAACAGCCTCGAAACTCTCGGCCGTGAACTCGGCTTCAACGTCAGCGTCTACGCTCCACGCAGCATCCGCGGCCAGGCCATATCCTCCAGCCGCATCCGCCAGCTCATCTCCGAAGGAGACGTCAGCCACGTCCGCGCCCTCCTCGGTCATCCCTACGCCATCGCCGCCACGCCGGCACCAGGACGAGGCTACGGCACCCGCTACACAGTCCCGACCATCAACCTCGCTCCTTACTCCGAACTTCTCCCCGCCAACGGCGTCTACATCACCACCATGACCATAGGCGAGGACGCCTGCAGCGAAACATTCGACGCCGTCACCAACGTCGGCAATCGTCCAACCTTCGGCGCAGACTCTTTCACGGTCGAATCGCACCTGCTCAACTTCCACCCAGTCTCGCTCGGCGAACAAACCCCACTCACACTAACCTTCCTAAAACGTCTCCGCGACGAAAAGCGCTGGCCAAACCCCGAAGCCCTTCGCGAACAGATAGGCCGCGACGTAGCCGCATCAAAACGCTATTTCAGTTTGTGTCGGGTGGTGGCTTTGAAACCCCGCTCCGGTCATCCCCAGCCGGCTTCGGCGGCCCGATAGGCGAGTTTGTCCCTTTCCCATCACTTCCAGCAGCAGGCTTTACGGGCGCAGCCGCAGGCATCGCCTGCTTGTCGACAGCAGGAACCGAAACCGTCGGCGCACTTGAAGGAGCGGCCCTCCCAGGAGAAGCCGTCTGCTTCACAGCACCACTCTCAGGAGCATCAGGATCAGCCTCATCCTGCTTCGCCGCAGGCGGTGCAGGCTTAGCCGCAGTCGCGATGCTCAGAGGCACATCCAGTTTCTTCTGCGGGGCCCCCGCGGTGGGAAAAGCCTCGTCAGGCTTATTCGCAATCGCAATCTTCATAAAGTCCATCCACATAGGCAGCGCCGCGCGGGCTCCGGTCTCCTTCTCACCCAAAGACTGTCGATCGTCATAGCCGATCCACGTCCCGCAAGTTACCGAGGGGGAAAACCCGATAAACCAGGCATCCGTATAGTCGTTCGTCGTCCCGGTCTTGCCGCCCAGCGGATGCTTCAGTTGCGATGCCGAAGCTCCCGTCCCATGCTGCACCACCGCCTGCAGAAACTGCATCATCGTCCGCGCCGTCTCCACAGAAATCACCTCTGTCACCTCACCCGGAGCCTCCTCCAGCGGCAACCCATCCGCCTGTGTGATCTTGCGAATATAGCGCGGCTCGATCCGTATCCCATCATTCGGAAACACACTGTAAGCCCCAACCTGCTCAGCCAGCGTAATGTCCGCTGCTCCAATCGCCACTGGCAAAAACATCGGCAGATTGCTCGTGACGCCAAATCGCCGCGCCGTATCGATCACTTTGCGAATTCCATACCGCTCAGCAAGCTTCAGCGCAGGAATATTTCTCGACTCGGCAAACGCATTCACGAGGGTCAATGCTCCTTTGTAGTCGCCCTCATAGTTGTGCGGAGTATAAGGCCCATTCGGCGTCGGGAAACTTACTGGCCCGTCCACAATGATGTCGGTTGGCTTCGCCCCATTCTCAATCGCAGTCGTATACACATACGGCTTGAACGAAGACCCCACCTGCCGCTGAGCCTGCGTAGCTCGATTGAACTGCGACAATGCAAAATCCCTGCCCCCCACCATCGCCAGAACATCTCCGCTGGCATTGTCGACTGCCATCAGCGAGGCCTGCGCCCCCGAATCCTGTTGCAGCGAAGCGTGCAGCGGCCCATCCGACAAGCTCCCCTCAATCCGTACATAAACCAGATCGCCATTCCGCAAAAAACCATCCCCATCCGCGTTCTGGGTCCACTTCCAGTCTTCAGGAGTCAACACCGCCTGCTGTTTCACTCCGACCTTCACCACCACTTTCTTCGCAGCCACGGCCGTCACAACGCCATGAACATAGCTTCCTCTATCCAGCGGCTGCGCCCAGTCCGGATGCCGATAGCTCTCTACATCCATTCCTTCAAGGACGATATTGGGCAACCTTCCTCTCCACCCGCGTCGCCGTTCATAGGTCGCCGTACCCTCCAGAACTGCCTTATTTGCCACTATCTGCAGATCCAGATCCAGCGTCGTATACACGCGAAGCCCTGCCCCATGCACCTGCTCCACCCCAAACTGCTTCTCCAGTTGCCGCCGCACCTCTTCCACGAAATAAGGTGCAACACTGTTTGCCGGAGCCTCCAAATGCAGCCCCAGCGGCGCAGCCTTCGCTGCATTCGCCTGAGCCACTGTAATCTTTCCATCCTCCAGCATCTCGCTGATCACGAGATCCCGCCGCCTTAACGCCCGCTCTGGATACTTCAGCGGCGAATAGGCCTCAGGCCCCTTCGGCAAAGCCGCCAACAACGCTGCCTCCGGCAGTGTCAGGTCCTTCACATGCTTGTTGAAGTAGAACTCCGAGCCCGCCTCAAACCCGTACGTCCCATGCCCCAGATAAATCTGATTCGCATAAAGCTCAAAGATTTGCTGCTTCGTAAATCTCCGCTCAATCTGTACTGAGAGAAAGACCTCCTGAATCTTCCTCCCATACGTCTTCTCATTCGAAAGAAAAAGATTGCGCGCCAGTTGCATCGTCAGCGTTGACGCTCCCTGCGCTCGCCCGCTCGAATGCAAGTCCCTCCACGCCGCCCCCACCGCGCGAAACAGATTCACACCCCAATTTCGCTCAAAACTCTTATCTTCAATCGAAATAATCGCCTCGCGCAGCACTGGTGGAAACTCCGCATAAGGAAGCACCACGCGGCGTTCCAGGGCAAACGACCCAAATACCTTTCCGTGGATATCGAGCAACTCGGTTGTCGTATTCGGGTGATATCGCGCCAGATCATCCATCTGAGGCAGATCGATGGAATAGACCACCATCAATCCGCAGAGTGCCCCAAAGACGATCGATAACCCCAGCAGCGCAAAAAACGCCATCCGCCGGGCAATCCGGCGGCTGGGGTAATCCGGGCCGTTTAGGGTAGCGCGGCGAAGAATCCGCCTCCACCGCGGTATCTCTTCAACTTCAGGCACCCGGTCTTCGCGGCTGAATAAGCTCTGCACGCCCTTTCACAATAGCATGGATAGCTATAGTCTCAGGTAGCGCAAAGAGCTTAGGAATTGGACTAAGCAGCTTTGTTCTTCAAAAGCGCCAAAGCCTTCGAGAGCTGCTCATCCACCGTCACGCTAGGTTTCGCCGGAGCAGGCTGATTCTCGGTTGTAGGAGCAGCATCTTCATCCACAGGAGCAGCCTGGTCGAAGTTCGACGCAACCAGCACTCCTGGGGTAACACCCTCATCCTGCAGCTTCTTCCCCGACGGCGACTCGTACTTCGCCACCGAAAGAATCAACGCAGCTCCATCCGGCAGCTCAAACGTCTTCTGCTGAGCACCTTCCCCAAACGTCTTCTCACCCACCAGATCGGCCCGCTTATTATCCAGCAAAGCCGCAGCCGCCAACTCCCCCGGACCGGCTGTTCCGCGGTTAATCAGAACCACCAGTGGAGCCGTCGGATTCACCGACTTGGAAGCGTCCGCCGTGAACGTCTGTTTCTGAACCTTCTGCCCTTCCAGGATCGCAATCGTCCCGTCCTTCAGGAAGAAATTTGCCAGCCGCGTCGCCTCGGTCATATCTCCCGCCGCAACATCACGCAGGTCGAGCAGAATCTTTTTGTTCCCAGCCTTGGACATGCCCTTCAACTTCGCCTCAACCTGGGTCACGTGGTCATGGTCCAGCACCCCCGGCTTCAAATAAAGGATCGAAGCATTCTCATAGACTGTCTCCTGAACCGGAGGAAGCGACGGAGTAACCCTGGTCAGCACAATCTTGTCGGGAGCCGACTTCGGAGGCCGCACCACCGACAGCGTCACCTCAGACCCCGCCTGGCCCTCCAACAACAGTTGAATCATTGCAAGCGACAAGTCTCGCGTATCCGCCGGTCCAATGGTCTCAATCAAATCCCCATCGCCAATATTCGCTTTGTCTGCGGGACTTCCCGGAACCACCGAGACCACCGAAGCATACCCATACCGCTTCGAAACATTGATTCCCACCTGCGCCTTACCGCCCTTATCCGCCTTATAAACTTTGTAGTCCTCAGGAGTCAGATAGCTCGAGTCCGCATCCAGCGACTCCAACAGCCCGCGCAGCGCGCCATTCGTCACCAAAGTAATGTTCGGCTGTTCGACGTAGTCGGTCTGAATGTGCCGCAACACCTCGCTGTATACGTTGATCTGGCGATAGGCCCCATCCTGTGGGTCCGAAGCCGCGCTCACGCCGCTCGAGTTCACTCCAAGAAAAATCGTGACCACCAGAACAACCGACACACCGAGCAGCAGAATCTTCGAAAGCTTAGGCATAGTTAGAGCGACTCCATCGGGGGCTTCCCCGAGCACAGTAAGGGTTAGACGCGTCACCTAGTCAAAATGATACTCTCGAACCACAACACTGCGCTGGCAAGCGCACCTAACACTTTGGTGGCGGCGGGCAGAATCGAACTGCCGACCTACGGGTTATGAGTCCGTCGCTCTAACCATCTGAGCTACGCCGCCGATGTGAAAGGGGTTACGCCGGCACAAATTCTCTTCAGGTGAGAGACGTCGCCACGGCACAGCCAGCTTCCATCATACTTGATTCCGAAACCCTGGTAAATGAGACCACCCTTGTGAACAGGAAGAGCCTCCTTATCTGCGTCCTTGTGCTGCTTGCAATATCCGTAGCCTCATTTTTTTCTTATTATCTCGAGGGTGTTACGGGAGATTGTAGGCCGGATGAGATAGACGGTCAGTGCGGAATGAGTTCATTTTATGGTGCGGTCTATGGGGCAGCTACTTCCGCAGTTGTCCTCTCAATTGGTGGGATTCTTCTTGCCATCGCTCACAATCGGATGAAGAAAATCGCCGAGGAAAGGGACCAGGACACAAACATCGATGACAACCCAAGAAAATAGCCCAATCTCCTACCGCGCCCTCGGCGTCATCCCCGCACGTCTGGCCTCAACCCGCTTGCCGCGCAAAGTTCTTCGTACCATCGCAGGGCGGCCCATGCTTGCCTGGGTCTACGAAGCGGCCATAGTCTGCCCTCAACTCAACGGCGTCGTCATCGCCACCGACTCCGACGAAGTAGCCGAGCTCTGCCAGCTCAATCACTGGTCCTACGAACTAACGTCACCCGACCTCCCAAGCGGCACCGATCGCGTCCACGCCATCGCCCAGTTGATTCCCGCAGACATCTACGTCAACATCCAGGGCGACGAGCCCCTCCTCAAACCCGAACATCTCACGGCACTCCTCAAACCCTTCGCCCAGTCACAAGTCGAAGTCTCGACCCTCAAAGTCCTCTGCACTCCTGAAAATATAAACAACCCAAACGCAGTAAAAGTGGTCACCGCCGCCGATGGCCGAGCCCTCTACTTCTCCCGCGCTACCATTCCCTACAACCGAGACCCTGAGCACAACGCCGACCCGCAATACTGGAAACACATAGGTCTCTACGCCTACCGCAAAACTACCTTAGACCGCTTCCCCACCCTACCCCCTAGTGCCCTCGAACAAACTGAGCGCCTCGAACAACTCCGCTTCCTCGAAAACAACATCGACATCTACGTCGAGCCCACTCCCTTCGACACCATAGGTGTCGACACCGAAGAAGACCTCCATCGCGTACAAGCCCTCCTGCTCTAACCCGAGAATCCTTCTGCAACCGTCTCCTAATTCTCCGAAGGCATCTCCAGGTGGTCGACAACAATCGTGTCCACTGGCCCCTTCGTCGACTCTAACTTCAACCCTAGTTGTTCTTGCAGCGCCGTAAAGATGGAAGGCCCCGACTCTGTCATCGATGCGTCCGCAGACGCCGGTGCACCACGATTATCGTCGGGCGACCAATTCAGCGTGATGTCGTATTTGCCCGTTAGCCCCGTATTGTCCGTCACCTGCCTATGCACTTGAAGAGAAAGATTATTCGCCAGGCTCGATATCGGAATCGCCTGCGCCGTCAAAGTGCCGTTTGAGACCCGCATCATTCCGGCATGAGAAACGCCATCCAGCCCTTTAATTCCATTTGCGTAAGTGTCGTTCGGATCGGCATCTTTCAGCTTGAATCCACCCTTCGCAATCACCAGCGAATACATCGCCAGTTCCTTGGTTTCATGGTGTGCCTTCAGCCTGAATCTGTCCGCCAGCATCGCCTGCATCATCTGTCGCCGCTGTGCACTGGCTTCATCGTTGGAGAGCTTCTTCAACGCTGCGAGAGTCTCCTCGTCTATCTTCGCATCGACATCGAATCGCGCGGTGTTCAACTGCCCCGTCACACCGGAGATCTGATCTTCCATCTTCAGGTTGTAGGCATATCGAATCAAATCCTTCACATTAATGCCCCCGGCAGAATATCTGTCTGCTCCCATCTGGATGCGCATCATGATCCTGTCGCCATCCGGCTTGTTTGGCTTGATTGAAACCGCATCGAACTCGAGCGTCTTCCCTCCACCAACACCACTCTGCCCCAACATTGGCACCCCAAAGACGATCCATCCTGTTGCCAGCAACAACCCTCTCTTCAAAACACATTGACTCGTCATTCAGACAGTCCTCCCTCAAAACGACACATACCAAATTCGACCTTCGGTCGCCCGGATTCAAAGCGTTTCCGGATAGACGCCTCAACTCCCAATTGCTCACCACCCCAAACAATTATTTTTGATCGCCGATTCTAGCTTTTGTCGCGCTATCGACGCGGCAGCGCCGCCAGGCAGCCTCTCTAAACGGGCGAAAACGTAATATTCAACTCAGAAGGAGTCGCCACCACCATAACCTCCTCCAACGACCTCACCACCCAATCTGCAGCCCGAAGCTCCTCCGCTGGCTCCGTACCTAACACCGCCATCACCCGACACCCTGCTGCTCTTCCCGAGCCCACGCCCGAGGGCGCATCCTCCACCACCACACACTCACCGGGCAAAAACCCAAGCAACGCTGCCCCCTTCCGATACGGTTCCGGATCAGGTTTACCCCGCTCCACCATCTCCCCGCTGATAGTCCGCTCGGGAACCGGCAACCCCGCCGCCGCCAGCCGCGCCAGTAATAATCGTCGCGTAGCCGATGTCACAATAGCCCACCGCTCCAGCGGCAGGCCTTCCAAAAGCTTCTTCACCCCCGGCAATACCCGCAGATCGGCAACATCCGCAACTTCAAGATCTTCAATTAACCGCAAACCCTCATTTGCATCGATATCCGGCCTCAATAACCTCACAATATCAATTGCCCGCCGCCCATGCGGCACCTCAAGCGTCTCCGCATTCCCAATTCCATACTGAGCCGCCCACCTACGCCAACTCCGCTCGGCCGACCCAATGGAACTCACCAGCACCCCATCCATGTCGAACAAAATCCCCTGCGCCTTAACCGATACCAACCCACTCAATCGGCACTCCCCTGCAATACAAACCTCTGTGCTGCCTCCAACACCCAAGCCACAGACTCCACCGAACAGCTCTCGCAATACACCCGCAATAGGGGTTCTGTCCCAGAAGCCCTCAGCAGCAACCACGTCTCAGCTGCATTCTTCTTCCCCGCGCAATCCGGATTCTCCAGAAAAAATTTGATCCCATCCAATGTCTCGGCCCGAAGCACCTTCATCCCGGCAATCTCTTTGACCCCGGCCTTAGCCCGGGCAATCGCGCCCAGCTTAACCGATTCTTCGATATGCATATCGACGCGCCCATACTGGTGCTCGCCAAACTCCTCCTGCAGCGCCGCCACCAGTTGCCCCAGCGTCTTCTTCTCATCGGCCATCATGTTCGCCAACAACAGAGAATTCAGCAACCCATCGCGCTCTGGCAAATGTCTGCTGATCCCCACCCCCCCCGACTCCTCACCACCAATCAGAATCTCCCGCTCCAGCATCAGATCCACCACGTACTTGAACCCTATCCCATGCTCATGCAGCTTCCGGCCATACTTCGCCGCAATCCGATCGATCATCTTCGTAGTATTGAATGCCCGCGTCACATCTCCCGGCCACTTCTTCCGCTCCAGCAGCCACCACATCAGCAGGCTCAAAATCTTATGCGCATCGACAACATTCCCATGCTCATCCACCGCGCCAATCCGGTCTGCATCACCATCTGTAATCAGTCCCGCATCACACTTCTCGGCTACCACCGCGACCTGCGTAGCCTTGATATGGGGCAGAATCGGCTCCGGATTGATCCCCGGAAACGCCGGATTGATCTCACTCCGAATCTCCACAAAAGGAATCCCAGCTCTGCCAAAGATCCCCGCAATCACGCCGCGCCCCGCGCCATACATGCAGTCAATCAGGAACCGGTAACCGGACCCTTGAATCGCCTTCAGATCGACAAACCGCTCAAGCGCATCAATGTAATCCGGATTGAAATCTACCGGCTCAATCGCGGCGGGCGCCGATGCCCTTGCCAACGATTTGCCCAGATAACTCTCAATCGCGGTCATAATCGAAGGCTTGCCGGACCCGCCATAGCTCGCCTTGTACTTCACGCCGTTCCACTCAGCCGGGTTATGGCTCGAAGTAATCATCACCCCACCCGCAGCCTTCCGTTCCCGCACAGCAAACGACAACGCCGGTGTAGGCGTAATCTCCGCCGCCAGAGCCACCGGAATCCCCGCGCCGCTCAATTCCTTAGCCACCACCTTCGCAAACGACTGCGACCCAAATCGCGTATCATAAGCAATGCACACGCCCGCAGCCGGATTCTCATCCGCCAGAACATAGTTCGCAATCGCCGCCGCGGCTACCCGCACATTTGCATAGGTAAAATCGTCCGCGATAATCCCGCGCCAGCCATCCGTGCCGAACTTCACCACTGTCGTCTCAGCCATATCTTCTTCTTTAGATCAGATCTTCCCGTCCCGCACGTTTCAATTCAGCAACCACCTTGCCGACATCCTGCGATCGGTCGCGAGTCGTAATCAGCAGAGCATCCTTCGTCTGCACCACCACCAGATCACTCACACCGACCAGTGCAATCACCTTCCCCGGAGCATGCACATAGTTTCCCGTCGAGTCGATTGAGATGCAAAGCGGATCCTCGCCTTCAAACACGTTCGCAACCGAAATTCGGTCCGGCGGGCAGTCCGCAACATGCTCATGCAGAGCCGACCACGACCCAAGATCGTTCCACTCAAAATCCCCCGGCAGGCAATAGATCTCCGCCTCCCCCTCGCCCTTCGCCGAACGCGGCTCCAGTACCGCATAATCGATGCTGATGTTCTCGCACAGAGGATAAACCTCAGCAAATACGCGCTCAAACTCAGCCGTACCATACGCAGCTGCAATCTTTTCCAGCAGGGGAGCCATCGCCGGCGAGTACTCGCGTATGCAGTTTGCCAGCGTCCGCGCGCTCCAAAGAAAAATCCCGCCATTCCACGCATAGTTACCTGACGCCACAAACTGCTCTGCAATCGTGGCATTAGGCTTCTCTGTAAATCGCTTCACTCGCCGAACCACCATTGGACCGGTTGCAGTGACCAGCGTCTTTACCTTTTCACCCTGCTCGATATACCCGTAACCGGTCTCGGCCCGCGTAGGTGGAACACCCAGCACAACAATCTTGTCTCCACTCGCCGCAATCGAGATCCCTGCGCGAACAACGTCCGCAAATCGCGTGCCATTCTTCACCACATGGTCCGAAGGGAAGATACCGATCACCGTCTCCGGCTCACGCTTCTCAAGCAAAAATGCCGCCAGAGCGCATGCCGGAGCCGTATTCCGCGCCACTGGTTCACTCAAAATACGTTCGCGACGCACCTCTGGCAGTTGTTCTGCAATCACCTCATCCAGCAGATCGTTTGTGATGATCCAAACATCATCTGGCTCTGCGACTGAAGCCAGCCGCGCGACCGTCTGCTGAATCATCGTCCGGTCCCCATCCAGAGCCAGAACCTGCTTCGCCCGCGCCCTCCGGCTCCGAGGCCAGAACCGTGTACCACTTCCACCCGCAAGAATCACAGGGGCAAACCGCTGCCCCGCTTGATCGCCCTCAATCGGCATAGTTCTCCATCTCAAACTGAAGGGCCGCACCTTGATGCGGCCCCTTCGATCCATCTGCAACTAAACCAACGTAGCGAGGTAATCCCGCATCCGCTTCACACCTTCATCCACAACATCATGCGAAACTGCATACGACAACCGGATATGCTCCGCCGTTCCGAACGCCTCGCCTGGCACGACAACCACATGCGCTTCGCTCAGCAGCTTCGCCGCAAGATCAGTCGCCGACTTAATCCCGCCCTTGCCGATAAACCGACTCACATTCGGATACACATAAAATGCACCCTGGGGCACTGTGCATGTCAGCCCGGGAATCGTCTTGAACCCATCCAGAATCTGATCCCGCAGTTTGATGTAGTCAGCCCGAAACTCCGCCACGCACTCCTGCGATCCCGTCAGCGCCGCGATCGAAGCCCGCTGCACCATGCTCGCCGTATTCGAAGTACTCTGCGACTGCAGCTTGCTCATCGCCGCAATGACCGCCTTCGGTCCTAGCCCGAAACCTGCTCTCCAGCCCGTCATCGCATAAGTTTTCGACAGCGAACCCAGCACAATAATGTGCTCCTTGCAGTCTGTAAAAGATCCGCCGCTCACAATCTCGCCGGTAAAGTTCAAATACACATAGCACTCATCCAATAGCACAAAAATCCCATTTTTATGCGCCAACCGAACGATCGCCTCCAGATCCTCTGGAGCCACTACCGCTCCTGAAGGATTCGACGGCGTGTTCAAAATAATCGCCTTTGTCTTCGGCGTAATCGCCGCTTCAATCATCTTCGGGGTAATCCGGAAATTCTCGGCCTCATCACTCTCTACCAGAACGACCTTGCCCCCAGCGTACTGAATGATGTCCTTGAACGAAACCCAGTAGGGAACCGGAAGAATCACTTCATCGCCATGATCCACCAACACCTGGATGGCATTGAACAGTGCCAACTTGCCGCCAGTCGTAAACACGCATTCATCCGCTGAGTAGTTCGAACCGAAGTCGCAGGCATGCCGATCCACCACAGCCTTCCGCACCTCGGGAACACCCGCAACATTTGTATAGCGAGTAAAGTTCTTCTCAATCGCCTCGATTGCTGCATCCTTGATGTGCCGCGGAGTCGAAAAATGTGGCTCGCCTGCTCCAAAGTCCGACAAGCTTATGCCTTCAGACTTCAGCTTCAGCGCCGCCGCCGTAATCGCCATCGTTGCTGAAACTTCAATCCGCCCGATGCGGTCCGCAAATATCTTTGTTGCCGTTGCTGTGCTCATACCTCTAGTTTGGCAGATTTAGCCAGCGAGATAAAGATCAGTCTTGAGCCTGCCTGCGAATCTTCAGTCAATCCTCACCGAGGCATAAGCCGCCTCCGACCGGGACACCGTAAAGTATCCCTTGCCCGTGTTTTGGCAATAGAACCTCCAATACCCTCCATTCTGCCGAAGCCGATCCATCGCAGTCTGGGCCTGCACCGCAGTCATCGACTGCTTCAGCATCAACGGCTCCTGGGCATTCAGCGGCCGATCGACCCATGCCGCCGTTCCCGGAGTAACGTTGTGAACATACGTAGTTGGTTGTCCCGCCGCCCTCAGCGTCCGCCGAAACTGCACCACCAACACCCCGTTGTCATAATCCATCCTCAGGCTTGTCGAGCCATTGACAATCAGCGGATAAGACTGCCCCCGCGCCAGCACAGGCATCGCCACAGCCAGCATGATTCCCAGCGTAATCAGGGCATTCCGAAGCCTTTTCATAGTCGCCTCCACAACCTAGTTGTGCAGAGAGCCCGTATTTCGTTTCATCAGCCCCGTCTTTCGCTCAACGAGTCCCTCGAAGAAGCTAGACCCGGTTAGGCACCTTTGCCTTCAACCGCTCTACCACGAGCGGAGGCACCAACGCCGAAACATCCCCCCCCAACTGAAAAACTCCCTTAATGAGCCGCGAACTCACATACGTATACTTCTCTGCCGGCATCATGAACAGCGTCTCCAACTCAGGGTCGAGCTTCCGGTTCATCATCGCCATCTGAAACTCATATTCATAGTCGCTGATCGCCCGAATCCCACGCAGGACTGCCTTCGCCCCCTGCTCCCGGGCAAAATCCACGAGCAAGCCATTAAATGTCGTCACCGAAACATTCCCAAATCCGCGCGTCGCCTCGAAGATCATCTCCTCTCGCTCCGGCACGGAAAACAACGGCGTCCCCTTCTCCGAATTCCGCAGAATCGCCACTACCAACTGATCCACAATCTTTGACCCACGCGAAATCAGGTCAAGGTGTCCATTCGTAAGAGGATCGAAAGTTCCCGGATAAATTGCTTTGACGGTATGCATGGCCACAAGAAGCATACCTCTTTCACTCAGGAATCGAATAAATCTATGATTTCCTGTAGTCTTGCTGGAATTTGCGTCGTCTCACCCAATAGGTTGTGCAAGTTCGACCCCGGAGCATGAGCCCCATTCGACCCATGTCATCACCTGCTATCACCTCCGATAATCCCGTGACCGGCCATGCGACAGCAACGCCGCTCGACGACATGGACTCTATCGTCGCAACCTACGAGCAGCGCATCTTCCGCTTCCACCTCGTCTCCATCCGCGACCGCGACCTCGCCCAATCCCTCACGCAAGACACCTTTGTTCGCGCCTGGGCCGCTCGCCATACCTTTCGCGGAGACTGCTCCATCGCCACTTGGCTCATGCGCATCGCCCTCAACCTCATCCGCGACCACACGCGCACCGACCGTTTCCGTTTCTGGAAAAAAGTCTCTGAAACGGCCGTCGACGTATCCGACGTTTCGGCTCACATTCCCCACCGCGACAGCTCCCTTGAATCGCGCCTCATTGCGAGTGAGCAAATGACGCTCGTCTGGGAGAGCGTCGGTCAGCTCTCCGAGCGCCAGCGCAGCGTCTTCCTCCTTCGTTTCCTCGAAGAACTCGAACTCTCCGAAATCGCCGATATCACCGGCCTGCCCATCAGCACCGTCAAAACTCATCTCTACCGCGCTCTCGCGACCATCCGCGCGCGCCATAACGTCACACGCAAGGACTCCCTATGACCTCAATGACTGTCCACCTCACCCATGACCAACTCTGCGACCTTATCCTCGCCGATTGTTCTCCCACGGTCGAAAAGGAATCTCACAGTCTGAGATCCGATCCCGACGTCGTGCGCGCTCATCTCGCCGCCTGCCCCCTCTGCGCCGCCGAACTCACCAGCCTGCGCAACGCCCTCTCCGACTTCCGCGAAGCCTCTACCTCCTTCGCGAGACAGCAATTCGCAGAGAGCTATGCGCAACGCTCCTCCATCGCTCCGCCGCACAGCTTCCTCTCGCAACCTCTCTACTGGGCTGCAGCCGTGGTGGTCTTTGTCGCCGCTCTCTTTCCGCTCACGATGAACCGGCAACGTACACCAACACCCAGTGCGGGAGTAAACATCTCGACGCCAGCACAGACAACTGAGTCCGACGAGGCCCTTCTCTCCGACATCGACCAGAGAGTCTCCGCCGATATCCCTTCTGCCATGGAGCCACTCGCAGATCCCACAGCCACCGCGACCTCGGTATCCACTTCAGCTCAACGGAGCAACTAATCATGCGCCCCATTCACTCTCTTGCTCTGCTCGCAACACTCACTGCTGCCCTGGCAATCGCCCAGCAGCCCGACAGCGGTTCCCCTCCGCCCGGCGCCTCTGGACACAGCCGCATGGATCCTAACCGCGGCCCTTGGGGTGAAGTCCGCCTCGGCCCTCCCGGCATCTGGTGGCACAATCCTGATCTGATCCAGAAGCTGAACCTTACCCCCGACCAGCAGAAGCGCATGGATGACATCCTTCAGCAGAACCGCACGCAGCTCATGGACCTGCGCTCCAGCCTCGAAAAGCAGGAGTCCCAGATGGGCCCCATGCTCTCCGCCGATCAGCCTGACACCAATAAGATCCTCGCGCAGATCGACCACACCGCTCAGGCCCGCGCCGAGCTCGAAAAAGCGCATGCCCGCATGCTCCTCAGCATCCGCACCGTTCTCACCCCTGACCAGTGGTCCAAACTCCAGGCCGCCGAACAGGAAAATCGTCGCACGAGAATGCGTCGCGGTGACGGCCCTGGTGGCCCCCATGGCTCCGATCACCCCTCCGGCCCCCCACCCAGTCCCGGCGGTGAAGGAGTCTAGTAAACCGTAGTTCCCCAAAAACGTTCGAAAGATGTTTTTAGGAACATGAGGGATTTTTCTGTGTCAATTCACGATTTCTGAGTAAGATGGGGCCGCCACCAGCCCGTCGGAAATCAGGAGTCGACCCATCATGCCAAGCGAAACGATCCTTTCGCCTAAATCTGCCAATCCCGCCCCACTCGGCCTCGCAGGTTTCGGCCTCACCACAGTCGTCCTCAGTTGTGTCAACGCTGGAATTCTGGTCCCGGACGCCGCAGCTGTCGTCGTCCCTCTCGCCTTCGCATTCGGTGGGATTGCCCAGGTCATCGCTGGCACACTCGAATTCAAAACCGGTAATACCTTCGGCATGGTCGCCTTCACCTCCTACGGTCTCTTCTGGTGGTGGTTCGCCTTTCTTAAGTGGACAATCGGCGCGGGCTGGCTTAAAGCTCCGCCCTCCGCCTCGGTGGCCGTCACTCTTCTCATGTGGGGCGTCTTTACCTTTCTTCTCTGGATCGTCACCTTCCGCCTTAGCAAAGCTGTGTGGAGCATCTTCCTCCTGCTCTGGATCACTTTCTTCTTTCTTGCAGCAGGCGACTTCGGCTACTTCATCGGCAGCCTGAACTGTGGCAGAATCGGGGGATACTTCGGCCTCATTACAGGCCTCGATGCGATGCTCGTGGCCTTCATCGAAGTCCTCAACGCGACCGCTGGCCGCACGATAATCTCGACCGGTGACCCCATCATTCGCAACTAGACACAATTAAAAGAAAAAGCGCCGGCATCCAAACTTACCGGCGCTTCCTCGAAACCCGTTCTACTTCTTGCCGCGAACAGCTTCCTTGGCCTGGGCAGGTCCCTCAGCCGGAACCGCAGGAACATCGCCGTTGGCAACCCCTGCGATCCCCAGCTTTTTCCGCAGTTCCGCATCCACCCGCCCAAACACGTCTTTGTTTTCCTTCAGGAACGCCCGCACATTCTCGCGTCCCTGGCCAATACGTTCGCCGGCATAGCTGTACCACGCGCCGCTCTTGTCAATAATGTTGTGCAACACCGCAAGGTCGAGAATATCGCCTTCACGCGAGATCCCCTCGCCGTACAAAATATCGAACTCGGCATCGCGGAACGGAGCTGCCACCTTGTTCTTCACCACCTTCACCTTCGTACGCGACCCAACAACAGCGTCGCCATCCTTCACCGCGCCAATCCGGCGAATATCGATACGCACCGACGAATAAAACTTCAGCGCCTTACCACCCGTGGTCGTCTCAGGATTTCCAAACATCACGCCGATCTTCTCGCGGATCTGGTTAATAAAAATCAAACAGGTCCGCGACTTCGAAACCGTGCCGGTCAGCTTTCGCAGCGCTTGGCTCATCAACCGAGCCTGCAAACCCATATGCGAATCGCCCATCTCGCCATCCAGCTCAGCCTTCGGCACCAGTGCCGCCACCGAGTCCACCACCAGCACGTCAATCGCATTTGACCGCACCAGCGCCTCGACAATCTCCAGCGCCTGCTCGCCATAGTCCGGCTGGCTCACCAGCAGATTGTCGATATCGACCCCGAGCTTCCCTGCATAAGCCGGATCCAGCGCATGCTCAGCATCTACAAATGCCGCCAGGCCACCTGCCTTCTGCGCTTCTGCAATAATTTGCAGCGTAATCGTGGTCTTACCCGAAGACTCCGGACCAAAGATCTCAATCACCCTGCCCCGTGGTACCCCGCCCACTCCCAGCGCCGCATCAAACGAGATCGATCCCGTAGAAATGACCGAAATCGGCACGACATCCTTCGAGCCGAGCCGCATAATCGACCCTTTACCAAACTGCTTCTCCAGCCCGGAAAGAGCCAGCTCTATTGCTTTGCTACGGTCGTCTGCCACGTTATATCTCTCCTAAAGCGGGTAAAAACGGCGATTTACACTTCATTGCGGATTCTAGCATCGAAATCGTGAAAAGCAAATAAAAAGCGAATATCGTCACCGCTTCAGCAAATCCACCGGCTCATTCACATCTTCAATCCGGAAGTAGCCGGCAAGCGAAGGATGTTTCCTCGCCACTTCGCAATACATCTCCCAGGCCACTCGCCGATAGCTGAAGTGCCCCGCCACCCCGGACCTGAGCTCTGCAATATAAAGAGCCTCCGCAAAGTCCATCTTGAACATGGCTCTACACCGCGTGGCCAGCGGCAGACAATACTTCGCCGACTCAGGCGCCTCAGGTACTCCACAATCTCTCAGCCGCTCATAAGTCGCAAAAGCCGACTTCATCGCATCCGCAAAAGCCTTCCCCAACCCAGCCTCAGCCAGAGTAGGCTGCCCCGGACAAACCGGCTCCTCATACCCATGCACATCCGTATACCGCTGCAGCAACTGCACGCACCGCCGATGCCGGTGCATGTCCCGAAACCCGCCAATATCCATCAAAATGTCGAACCGCAAACTATGCCCTGCATTGAACCCACGCAGCAGCTCGTCATGCCGCCCGCGATGCTTCGCACCCAACCCAACCAACTCCGACCGGCGCGCCTCGCTCAAATCCGTAACATGCCGTCGCAACTGCCGGTACGAATAATGGCAGTGCGGATAAAGCAGAGATGTCGCCAGCTCCACTTCGAGCGACTCCACATCATCCAGCAGGTCCACAACCGGCGCAGCCTCAATCGCCACTCCGCCCATCAACTCCTCAGCCGCTACAGCTAACTCCTGCCGTGTGTGTCGCAGATAATCGTTCGGCGTCGCATACTTCACCAGAGTAGGAGCCGTCTTCACCGGCCGCAGAAAAGCCTCTGCCGCCCGCTCTCCGCAATCGATATGCACGGAAGCAATCTCATCACACAGAACCTGCGCCGCCGCGTGCTGTACATTCCAAGCCGGCCCCGTAGCCGCTACGCGCAGCTTCTCCCCCAGCTCCCGAACCTCCGCAAACTCGCTCGTCAGCAACCGCGACACCTGCGTCTCCAGTGTCCGTGCATTCACAATCTGTCCCAGCGAAGTATTCGTCGCTAGCGGCAATAGATACCGAGCCACATCGAACCCACGTGCCTTCAGCGTCCGGTCATAAGCCTCAGCCTTCATCGACTCCGGCCGCGGAATCGAATGCTTCAGCGCCTCAATCATTCCGGCGCCCACATGGTCGTAAGCCGCAAACAGAGCCTCGACCGCCGCGGTAAACGTCTCCGTCTCAGCTCCCAAGTCGGGCGTATACCACCCGGACCGTCGAAAATTCTGATAGCGCGTCGACCGCTCCTGCCCATCCCAGCGCTGTTCATCGACCAGTTCAATCGCTGCCAACAGGCTCAGCCGCTCAATCGCAAAAGGAATATGCGCCAGATCCGCAATCGATCGGTGTCCATACTGAAAATAAAACGTATTCAGAAACTGCTCAGCCCTTTGCGCGCTAATCTCCGTTAGCGACTCCTTCATACTAAGCGACGATCGCGAATACTTTGCCATTGCATAAGCCAGCACCTCCGGATCGCATCCGTGAATCGCATAAACATCGGTCTCGTTCGTTTTTTTCTGATCGTCTGACATGGAAGTTCAGAATACGGTATGCCCTTGAGGAAGATTCGTCCCAACCCTCCGTATAATTTGCTTGGCATCGTTATCATGGAGGTCCATTGAGCACCCTCTCAGGTCGTATCGCATTGGTTACAGGAGCTTCCCAAGGTATAGGCCGCGCCTGCGCCCTCGAACTCGCCCGCCGGGGATCGTCCGTCGCTCTGGCCGCCCGCAATCTCGACAAGCTCAACGAAGTCGCCAACGCCATCAACACCGCAGGTGGCACCGCTCATACCTTCGCCCTCGACGTCGCCAGCGAGGAATCCATCCGCGACTGCGCCAAATCCGCCCTCGCCCACTTCGGCGCCGTCCACATCCTCGTTAACAATGCCGGAATCACCCGCGACATCCTCGCCATGCGCATGAAGCGCAAAGATTGGGACGACGTCCTAACCACCAACCTCACCGGAGCCTTCCTCATGACCCAGGCCATCATGTCGCAGATGGTCAAAAACCGCTGGGGCCGTATTATCAACATCACCTCCGTCGTCGGCGAAACCGGCCAGGCAGGCCAAGCCAACTACGCGGCCTCCAAGGCGGGCCTGATTGGACTCACAAAGTCCCTGGCCCGAGAGCTCGCCAGCCGTTCCATTACCGTCAACGCAGTCGCCCCTGGATACATTGAAACCGCCATGACCGCAGTTCTCACCGACGATCAGAAAGCCGCGATGACCCAGCACATCCCTCTCGGCCGCGTAGGCACTGACGCGGATATCGCCCACGCCGTAGCCTTCCTGGCCTCCGAAGAAGCCGGTTACATCACCGGCCACACCCTCGACGTCAACGGCGGCATGTTCATGGCATAACCGGCCACATCCCCCATTAGTAACTGGTCAGCTAATGCCAAATGGGGTGCCTCAAGACCCCCCACTTCAAGTAAAC
>Ga0206968_10082_pt2 | contig 21796 bp, 14 predicted proteins | sample Alteio_BWOrgHeat_22_FD_153254 | JGI IMG/M metagenome (GOLD analysis project Ga0206968, IMG submission 153254) | Enriched cells from forest soil in Barre Woods Harvard Forest LTER site, Petersham, Massachusetts, United States -... | ecosystem: Environmental > Terrestrial > Soil > Temperate forest >... | reverse complement strand
ACTGATAATTTTTCTGATTGATAAATGGCGCAAATTTTTCAAGAAATTGTTTTTCATTTCCTGATAATCTCACCAACGTTTTCTCGCCAAAATTAAACATCAACGCATCTCTAAAAACTGCTAAAGAATAATTAATAAATTGCTTTTGTTTTTCCCGATCGTTCTGAGCATTCTCTTCAATCCAACTAAAAGCTTTATCACAATCAAATTTTAACGCCAAACGCATGAAGTTTTGAAAATGTGCCAAAAAAGAAATTCCCTCTTCACCCTTATGCAAAGCACTTAGGGCTTCCCTGAAATTACCATCACTTAAAAATGCCGCTTGATCTGCTGCTGCTTTTTGAACTTGAAAATGTTTTACTAGTTCTTCACTTATCTCTTGCTCGTCTACTTTATAAAAAGGTATTTGTTGAACCCGCGACAAAATTGTTGCCATTAATTGATCGGGTTCTGAAGAAATTAAAATAAAGATCGTATCATCAGAAGGTTCTTCTAAAATTTTTAATAATTTATTTGCCGCCTCGCTATTCATGCGTTCAGCTTGCCAAAGAATAATAATCTTATAAGATCCTTCAAAACTTGTGTAGCTTAGTTTTTTTAAGATTTCGGCAGATTCTTCAACCGGAATAATAGGTTGTTTATTTTCGGCATTAAGTTCTTCTACCCAATCATTTAAAGTGAAATAGTTATTTTGCAAAAAAGCATCTCTGAATTCCGAAATAAGATCAGAGCTCGTTTTTACATGTTTACTTTTAATAATAGGAAAAATAAAATGTAAATCAGGATGAATTAATTTAGAAACTTTACTGCAAGAAGGACAATTTCCGCATGGGCCAGACTCTGTTCTGTTTTTACAAAATAAATGTTGAGCAAATGTTATAGCAGTTAATAAATGACCGCACCCATCTTTGCCTGAAAACAATAAAGCATGTGGAACGCGATGTGCGTTCACCATTCTTATCAATCTCTCTTTCGCCTCACTTTGGCCAACAATATCTGTATAAAACATTTCAAGGCTCTTATTAATACTTTGGAATCATTCCACGAATACCCATGTCAACAGGTTTTTCTCCTATCTCAGGTTGAAAATATCCATCATGCGTTAATTCATTCCACTCAAAACTTTTATTGGTTGAAAGTGAAACGGTAATGATAATATCTTGTGTTTCATTTCCGGTAATTACCAAAGGTGTTAAAAAAGTTGGGTTTGCATTCGTAACAAACGCACCGGTAACCAAGCAACTTCCTGCCGGAATTGGTGAATTTGGATTTGGATTAACTACAGTTGTTTGTGGCGCTTGCCCATCAGCAAAATAATCTACAGTAAATACTTTTGTGTAGAAGCCCCAATAGCCTTGTAAATGATTCCCCGTTCCTCCCGTTGTAGGTGTCATTACGGCACTCTTCATTTTGTATTTGGTCACATATGTATTATACCCAACAAATGAAGCAATTGTTCCATCAGTAATTCCTGCTGAAGTTGTTTTTACTTTTATATCATAATTTTGGTAGGCCAAAGAAACTCTCAACCACTTATATGTACCTGCCAACGCCGCAGTTATTGGGGTTGAGAAAAAAACATCTCCATCTTTTACAACGGTACTTTGACAAAATGTAATTGCTGTTGTACCACCGCATGTTGTTTCAGCTGCTTTAAATAAAACTTTTCCTTGCCCAACCTGAGTTAAATCGGTAGAAGATAATTCAATATAATGCGCACTCATCCCATTAAATACCGGTGAATAAGCGGCATTGCTTGCAGTATTAACTGTTGATGGAGATCCAAATTGATCTAGTCTCACTTGGGTGCTATCGAATTTAAACTTAAAAATTAATTTTGCCCCCGTTCCTGTACTAGCCCAAACTGTGTCTGGAAAACTACATGTCGGACATACTGCTGCTGCACCGGTTGTTGTTGAAGGCTGAGGAGTTGGTTGTGTGGTTTCCTTTTTTTTGCAGGCAAATGCAAAAAATATAACAAGACAAATAGTACTTACCTTTTTTATCATTACTTTATTTTTTTGTGGATTCAAATATAATTATTCCTTCATTTAAAGAATAATTTCATTTGATTAATTAATCCAATAAATTTACTAAAAAATAATGCGATTAGTTGTACAAAGAGTATTAAAAACCACGTTAAAAATTAATGGGTTAACCTATTCAGAAATTGGGAAGGGTTTACTGATATTGATTGGCGTTGAAGAAAATGATGTTCAAGAAGATGTAGATTGGCTTGTATCAAAGGCATGTTCTTTACGCATTTTTACCGACCCTGAAGGTAAACTCAATTTAGATGTGAATCAAATTAATGGTGAGATAATGGTTGTAAGTCAGTTTACATTATTTGCCTCTACTAAAAAAGGGAACCGTCCTTCTTTTATAAGGTCTGCTAAACCAGAAATTGCAATTCCACTTTATGAAAGTTTTATTTTGAAATTGAGTTCACTTATTAATAAACCCATTAAAACCGGACAGTTTGGAGCCAATATGCAAATTGAATTGGTAAATGATGGTCCGGTTACATTAATTATCGACAGTAAAAACAAAGAGTAATACCAATTGTTATATACTAAATTTACTTATCTTTAAACTCAAATTCTAAAGCAGTGAAAACGAGAATACTATTAGAAGATAAACAGTTTGAAATTACAATTCTTCGTTTGTGCCATCAATTAATTGAAGTACATGGCGATTTTAAAGGGTCTGCTATTATTGGCTTACAACCAAGAGGCGTTTTACTAGCCAAACGTATCCAAAAAGTATTACAGCAGATTTTAAAAGTAAAAAAAATTAATTGCGGAGAATTAGATACAACCTTTTTTAGAGATGATTTCAGAAAAAAAGAATTGATTCCAAATAGTACAAATATTGATTTTATTATTGAAGAGAAAAATGTAATCTTAGTAGATGATGTATTATTTACAGGAAGAACTATCAGAGCAGGATTAGATGCTATGCTCGCCTTCGGGAGACCAAATGATGTAGAATTATTAGTTTTAGTCGACAGAAGATTTTCAAGACATGTACCTATCCAGGCAAAATATGTTGGCATTACAATTGATTCTATTGAACAACAAAATGTAAAAGTTGATTGGAAAGAAACTGATGGAAAAGATAAAGTAACTCTAATTGATAAGTAATGAGGCCGAATAAAAACGATTGTATTCCATACTTCGAAAAGTACATTAATCTTGTAGCAGAAAATAATTTAATGGATGCATTAAAGAATAATAAAAAAGAGATCTCAGAATTCATTTCTAAAATGCCTGCTTCCAAAGAAAATTATAAATATGCTGAAGGAAAATGGACGATTAAACAAGTTTTAAATCATCTTATAGATACGGAGCGCATTTTTAGTTATCGCGCTTTGCGTTTTGCTCGTGGCGACAATCAACTATTACGAAGCTATGATGAAAATGTTTACGCAGATAACGCGAATCTTCAAAATACTAATTTAAATATTCTCGCTGCAGAATTTAATGCGGTGCGCGACTCATCTATTTTGTTTTTTCAACAACTTTCAGAAAAAGAATTACTTTTAAAAGGCAAATTAGAATCTGGCGAAACAAATGTTCTTGCACTTGGGTACACAATTTGCGGACATAACATTCATCATGTTGAAGTTATTAAAGAACGCTACTTGTAAATAATGAAATGAAAAAGTTATTTGCAAACAGTGCAATTACTTGCATTATTATTGTAAGTTCTTTTTCAATTTGGTTGGCGGGAAATCTAGGCGCATTTGGTTTAAATAAAATTGTTTTTGATGTCATTAGTTACCACAGTTATGTTCCTGCCGTATTTATTAAAAAAGATCTTTCCCTAAAGTTTTTTAAAGATAGTGCCGACGTATACGTAAACAAAAACATGTATTGGCCAAATTTTACGTCCGATAAAAAGCCGATAATCAAAACTACTTACGGCTTAAGTTTAATGTATTTGCCATTTACCATTTGGCCCATTTTATTTGATACTAAAAAACAATTAAATGGTTATGAGTTACCCTTCAGCATTGGTATAAGTGTTTCAACCCTTTTTTACTTCATACTATCACTTTTTGTTTTATATAAATTATTAAGCGCACTTAGATTTTCAAATTTATCAATTGGCTTTACAATTTTAACCTTAGGTTTAGGAACAAATTTACTTTCTTATGTATCCATATCCATTGGGATGCCTCATGCTTATAATTTCTTTTTAGTAACATGTCTTTTATACCTGAGTTGGCTTTGGCATCAACAACCAAAAATTTACAAAAGTTTTTTACTTGGAATCGTGATTGGTTTATTGATTCTAATTAGGCCAACAAATATTTTATTCGCGCTTTGTTTTTTTCTTTTCAAAAAAAAAGAAGAAAAGTTTCACCTAAGCAACTTATTTAAAGCTTGGAAACATTTGTTTTTAATAGTTCTCACATCATTCTTAATATTGTTACCACAATTGTTTTATTGGAAATATATAACAGGTGAATATCTTTTTAATTCATATGTCAACGAACATTTTTATTTTAACAATCCACACATCATTCAATATCTAGCCGGGTTTAGAAAAGGTTGGTTTATTTATTCACCACTTATTTTGTTGGGTTTATGGGGATTATATTATTCTAAAAAAACGAATCCATTTTTAATTGCCACTCTTATTATTATTCCGGTTTTGGTTTTTTTAAATAGTAGTTGGTGGTGCTGGTGGTTTGGTGGTGGGCATGGCGCACGGGCAATGATTGAAACGTATCCACTTATCGCTATCGGATTTGCATCTTTTTTTGATCATTTTTTTATTCTGAAAAAGAAAATTGTAATTGCATTTTCCATTTTCATGATCTTATTTAATATTAAATCGGTTGATCTTTATAGAGCTAATATCATTCATTATGATAGTATGACCTATAAGGCTTTCATGTATACTTCTCTTAAAATTCTTTTTTCACCAGAAGATAAAATTTATTTAAAAACAATTTACCAAAAACCCAATTATGAAAAAGCAATTGTTGGTCTCGACACTTGATTTTATTGAAAGCGCAAAGCTTTTAATAATATATTAGGGTAGTTTAAAAATTTAATTTATCTTTAGCTTTTGAATAGCATTCAAAAAAAATGAGCCACCTCAGTGTTAACCATCTTCTCGGCATAAAAGATCTTACCAAAAACGACATTGAATTAATTTTAAACACCGCTCAAAATTTCAAAGAGGTTATTAATCGTCCCATTAAAAAAGTTCCTTCACTCAGAGATATCACTGTAGCAAATTTATTTTTCGAAAATTCAACGCGCACACGTTTATCTTTTGAATTAGCACAAAAACGTTTAAGCGCCGATATCATCAATTTTTCAGCCTCCAACTCATCCGTAAAAAAAGGTGAAACACTTGTTGATACTGTCAACAATATCCTAGCCATGAAAGTGGATATGATCGTGATGCGACATAGTAGTCCGGGTGCAGCCATTTTTCTCTCTAAAAAAATAAACGCAAAAATAGTAAATGCCGGAGATGGTGCGCACGAACATCCTACACAAGCTTTATTGGATGCATTCTCAATGCAAGAAAAATTAGGCGATCTTAAAAATAAAAAAATTGTAATTGTTGGCGACATTCTTCACTCACGAGTAGCGCTCTCAAATATTTTTTGCTTACAAAAATTGGGCGCAAAAGTAAAAGTGTGCGGACCACAAACCTTGATCCCAAAATACATTACAAGTTTAGGAATTGAAGTAGAAACTGATTTACACAAAGCGCTTGAATGGTGTGATGTAGCTAATATGTTACGTATTCAGCTCGAAAGACAAGACATTAAATATTTCCCGTCATTACGAGAATATACCATGTTATATGGCTTGAATAAAGAAATGCTTGATAAACTTTCAAAAAAAATTGTGATCATGCATCCGGGACCAATTAATCGCGGAGTTGAAATAACAAGTGATGTAGCTGACAGCAAACAATCCATTATTTTAGAACAAGTTGAAAATGGTGTCGCGGTTAGAATGGCAGTGATGTATTTGCTTGCCGGACGAAAAGGTGATTAGTTCTCGATACAATTTTTACAAGAGACAGTCAAAAATCACTCAAACTGACATTTCCTTTAATATATTTTGTACAAAACAGGTTTACTCGGACTCGCATCATTTTCAAAAGGCGCAATTTGAAAATTCAACAAATACGTTCCATCTATAAATTCATTTGGCACATAAATTAATTCAGTAATTGTTTTATGTATTTGAGTATTCTCAGGATAATTCCAAAAAGCATGATGAGCTTCTAATTTGCCGCCGTCTATTTCTTTGTCAATACTTGGCATATCAATTAAAATATGTTCAATTCCAAATTCATTTAAATACTCAATTGCTTCTCTTAAAACAAATGGTGGATTAGTATTACTGTATTGCATATGCAACTTATTTAATCCATTGCTCAAAGTGCGTATAACTACAGCTTCAATGTTTTCTGTTTCTTTTAATGAATTCATTATTTGTTTTCGGGTAATTACAAAATCCCCATTTGTTTGTTTTTCAGGCAAAACAGTAATCAATTCTGCAATAAACATAAAGCGTTGCAAAGTTTGATTGATAGAATAATTTTCTTTACTAATATGCCCTACACACTCCGTATGTGTCCCATTGCCATGTGGATTAAATGTAATATTCCTAAAATTAACGCTGCCGCCTTTATTTACATCCCCAATCCAATCGCCTGCCACAACTGCCTCCAACTTCATGGGGTCAACATACCAGGCACTTACACAATTTTTTTTGTTTGTTAATGGGATAGAAATATCTATGGGTTTAAAAAAATCAACCTGATACTCTTTGCCTTTGTGAAATATGTTTGCGATCATTTAGAGCCTGTTTAAAGCATAAATATAATTAAATTCTTACTTTTACTGGCTCTTTTACTTTGGTCACGTAGTTCAACGGATAGAATAGATGTTTCCTAAACATTTGATCCCAGTTCGATTCTGGGCGAGACCACTAGATAAATTTTATGTTTTATACTTAATATTATAAAAAGTGAAAGAGATAATTCACTTTATAATGGACGCTGCCAAAATCTTAATGTAAGGTTGAGTCAACACAACTCGGGTTTAACTCAATCTATAAAAAATAAAATTCCATGTTTCATAAACTAAACATTGAAGCATTTTGTTGTTGTAATAATATTGAAGAAACTTCTTCTCCACAATTAGGTAAATAAGAAAAGTAGTAAAACTTGATTATAATTGATTACAAATGATTTTGCAGTATATTTACATCGGCTTTGGAAGAAAATTATAAAGGAGTTTCAAAACTATCGGTAAATTAAAATAAAATCTTAAAATTATCCTGTATAAAGTGCAAAAAAAGAATTGAGTTCTGCAAAATTTAAAAAGAAAAAATGAGTTTATATAGAAAAATATTCGAGAATAATAAGAAATGGGTGGCTGAAAAGAAAAACACAGACAGTAATTTTTTTGAGCATCTGGCAAAAGGGCAGGCCCCCGAAATTCTATATATTGGCTGTAGCGATAGCAGAGTAACTGTTGAAGAAATGACCGGTATAAAACCCGGGCAAATGTTTGTTCACAGGAATATAGCCAACCTAGTGCCCAACAATGACAATAGCTCTGCGGCCGTAGTAGAATATGCAGTAGCCTACCTAAATGTAAAACATATTGTAGTTTGCGGTCACTATAATTGTGGTGGGATTAAGGCGGCTATGAAAACTGAAGATATGGGCATTCTAAATCCATGGCTGCGAAACGTAAGGGATGTTTATCGTCTTCACAAAGAAACTCTTGACGCCATTACAGATCAAGAGGCTCGTTATAAAAAACTGGTTGAGCTAAATGTAGAGGAACAGTGTATTAATGTTATTAAAATGGCAGTATTGCAGAAACATTATCTCGAAAAGGGATTTCCAACGGTTCACGGCTGGGTGTTTGATATGCATTCTGGAAATTTAATCGATTTAAAGATTGATTTTGCCAGGAAATTAGATGGAATTCGCGAAATTTATGATTTAGGTTTAAGTGGAAAAGCAAAAAAATAATTGAAAGCCGATTCTTTAATTTTACAATAGGAGTAAGGTTAAATTATTGTTTTAAATTGATGTTTTATCTTCAAATGCACCAAGCCTAAAAACCAAAGCTAAAAGATGTTAAACCATAGATATAAAAGCTTTACTTAGATTACTTTTGTTGGGCATTTAAAATTATCATGTTTAAAAATTTCAAGATAAATATCGCTTTCGTATTGTGTACAGTATTTATTTTCAGAATTTTGTTTATAAACATTGGCATTATTTCATCTTTAAGCACCAAGCAACACAATGGTTTTATAAAAGCTCATTTTTCAAATAAAATGAAAAAGAGGAGATATTTTGAACCATTAAGCGACTCTAAAAGTTGCGACTATTCATTAGTAGAAATTTGCGAAGAAGGATCTGACAACGATGATCAATTTAAATCAAACCCTTTGTTTTTTATACAAGTTCTTTATTCTTCAGTTGCAGGTGAAACAGAAAATAAACTTAAAAAGATCTCACCTTTCTGTAATTACCTTTCTCATACTTCGTCCGAACGATGTCTCATATTCCAAGTATTTAGGATATGATTCAGAAACCGAATTAGGCAAATTGAAATTGCCTAACCCCAAAAGGTTATTTTTTATGCCCAGGGTTCATTTAGCAGAAAGCTAAAAATTATGGGCATTGTGTTTTACTACGCACCTTTAAAAAATTATAAAAACATATTGTTAAAAGAACAAAATTATGATGAGGAGAATTCTCATATTCACAAGCCTGTCTGCCGTATTATTAAATACAAGTTGCGGACCAAAAAAAGAGGAAAAGGAAGAAGAAACTAAGTTTTTAGTTACGAGCCCTTTGAGAAAAGACACTACAATTATGAGGGATTATGTGTGTCAGATACATGCTATACAACATATAGAAGTAAGGGCACTCGAAAGAGGTTATTTACAGGAAATTTTTGTAGACGAGGGGCAGCTTGTAAAAAAAGGTCAGCCCATGTTTAAGATAATGCCTTTGATATATCAGGCTGAACAACAAAAAGCACAAGCAGAAGCAAAATTTGCTGAGATTGAATACCTCAACACAAAAAGATTGGCAGATAGCAATGTTGTTTCGCCAAATGAATTGGCTTTGGCTAAAGCAAAATTTGATAAAGCAAACGCTGAATTGTCGCTAGCCCAAACGCATTTGCAATTTACGGATATTAGAGCTGCATTTGATGGTATTATGGATCATTTTCACGCAAGGCTAGGAAGCCTTGTAGATGAAGGAGACTTGCTTACAACGCTATCTGACAATAGTGAAATGTGGGTTTATTTTAATGTTCCTGAAGCAGAATATTTGAATTATAAATCCAATACAACAGAAGAAAATTTACTTAAGGTAAGTCTCTTAATGGCAAATAACCAAATATTCAAACATTTTGGAGTAGTTAAAACCATTGAAGCTGATTTTAATAACGAAACAGGTAATATCGCTTTCAGGGCCACCTTTCCTAATCCGGAAGGATTATTAAGGCATGGTGAAACAGGCAATATACAAATGACATTACCACTTAGAAACGCTATTATTATTCCTCAGAAAGCTACTTTCGAAATTCTTGAAAAGAAATATGTGTATACTGTGGATAAAAATAATGTGGTTCATTCAAGAGAAATCAATATCGCTTCTGAAATGCCCGACATTTATGTACTTAAAGATGGTTTAAATGAAAATGAAAGGATAATGCTTGAAGGGATCAGAAAAGTTAAGGATGGCGATAAGATCACTTACGAATATGAGGATCCTAAAAAGGTAATCTCTAATTTAAAGGTATATGTTGAGTAAAGTAAAATTTAAAAAAGAAGGAAATGTTCAGTAAATTCATTCAAAGGCCAGTTCTCGCCATCGTTATTTCGCTTGTTATTTTATTTATGGGCGGACTGGCGATTAAAACATTGCCTACATCACAATTCCCGGAGGTTGCACCTCCAGTGGTAATGGTGAGTGCATCTTATCCGGGAGCCAGCGCTAAATCATTAGCCGAGTCGGTTATTATTCCGTTAGAACAATCTATAAACGGTGCTTGGGGTATGAGATACATGACCTCCGATGCCACCAGCGCTGGAGAAGCTAATATCCAGGTTATATTTAATCCCGGTACAGATATTAATCAAGCACTCGTACAAGTTTCAAACCGTGTTCAACAAGTAACAAACAGGCTCCCAATATTGGTACAAAGAGAAGGTGTAATTATTACTCCTGTAATTCCGAGCATGCTTATGTATGTTAACCTTTATAGTAAGGATAAGAATGCCAATATGAAATTCTTATTCAATTATGCTGGTGTTAACATGGTGCCTGAACTACAACGAATCAATGGTATTGGTCAGGTTAGGATATTAGGTAGCCGACAATATGCGATGCGTGTTTGGCTAAATCCCGACAGGATGCGAGCCTATAAAATTTCGCCCGACGAGGTGATGACTGCGTTGAGCGATCAAAGTATTATTGGTAAACCCGGCAGGATTGGCAGAGGTGATAGTAAACAAGCAGAAGCGCTTGAATATGTATTAGCCTATACAGATAGGTTTAACGATCCCAAACAATACGAGAATGTGATTATCAAAGCTAATCCCGATGGAGAAATTCTTCGGCTTAAAGATGTCGCAAAGGTTGTATTAGGAAGTGAGTATTATGATATTTACTCTAGCATGAACGGAAACCCTTCGGCAGCTTTGGTACTAAAGCAAACTTATGGCAGTAATGCCAGTGCCGTGATTGAAAAGGTGAAGGAAAAACTGGAGGAGCTGAAGCAAACGTTTCCGCCGGGAATGGATTATGAAGTAAGTTATGACGTTTCCAATTTCCTTGATGCCAGTATCGAAAATGTAATTGAAACATTGAGGGATGCCTTTATCTTGGTGGCATTGGTAGTATTTATTTTCCTTGGCGACTGGCGCTCTACGCTTATTCCAACGCTTGCTGTTCCTATATCGCTAATCGGGGCATTTTTCTTCATGCAAATTTTCGGACTCACAATTAATATGATCACCTTGTTTGCTCTCGTACTTGCTATTGGTATTGTGGTAGATGATGCGATTGTCGTCGTTGAAGCCGTACACGCTAAAATGGAGGAGGAACATTTGTCGCCATACAACGCCGTACGAAAAGTTATTGGTGAGATTAGTGGTGCAGTTATCGCAATTACTTTATTAATGGTATCTGTGTTTGTTCCTGTGTCGTTTATGTCAGGCCCTGTAGGTACATTCTACAGACAGTTTTCTATCACCATGGCATCCTCCATCGTTCTATCCGGTATTGTAGCACTTACTGTTACGCCAGTACTTTGCGCCATGATCTTAAAAAACAATCATGGAAAAGAAAGAAAGAAACATTTACTCAACCGCTTTATTGATAGTTTTAACCGAGGATTTGAAAAAATTACTGGAAAATATGTTGCGCTTTTAAGATTGATTGCGCACCGAAAATTAGTCACTGTAGGTTTATTTGCAATATTTGCTCTCGGCATATTTTTTATAGCAAGCAACCTCCCTACTGGTTTTATACCAAGTGAAGATCAGGGAATGCTTTATGCCATTATTCAAACACCTCCAGGCTCAACACTCGAAAGGACAAATGATCTATCTAACAAACTAGTAACAATTATTCAGAAAGTAGATGGCGTGCAATCTGTTTCTTCAATAGCAGGTTATGAGGTGCTCACTGAGGGAAGAGGATCTAATGCAGGCACTTGTTTGATTAACTTAAAACCTTGGTCGAAACGCAAACACACAGTAACTGAAATAATTGCTGAACTGGAAGAAAAAGCGAAAGCAATTCCCGGAGCCACAATAGAATTTTTTGATCCGCCGGCTGTACCAGGATTTGGAGCAGCAGGTGGTTTTGCATTACAGTTGTTAGATAAAACCAATAGTGGTGATTACAATCAATTGGATAGAATTACAAAAGACTTTATGCGCGACCTTGGTAAACGTAAAGAGTTAACCGGTTTATTTACTTTTTTTAGCGCTAATTATCCTCAATACGAAATTGATATTGATAACGAACTGGCCATGCAAAAGGGTGTTACCATTGGCAATGCCATGAACACACTTTCTATTTTTGTAGGAAGTACTTATGAACTTGGTTTTATTAAATACCAACGTTTCTTTAAAGTGTTTGTGCAAGCTGCACCTGAATACAGAAAGCTTCCTACAGACATTATGAACCTATATGTAAAAAACAACCGTGATGAAATGGTTCCTTTCTCGGCCTTCATGAAAATCAAAAAGAAACAAGGAGCTAACGAAATTAACCGTTACAATATGTATAACACAGCGGGTATCAGAGGCTCTCCTGCAAAAGGCTTTAGTAGTGGTGAAGCCATTAAAGCAGTGCAAGAAGTGGCTGCAAAAACATTGCCTCATGGTTTTGATATTGATTGGGCGGCACTTTCATACGATGAAACAAGACGCGGAAACGAAGCTGTTTATATTTTTATCATCGTTTTGATATTTGTTTATTTCGTTTTGGCAGCTCAGTACGAAAGTTTTATTATTCCACTGGCAGTTATTTTTTCTTTACCTGCCGGAATTTTTGGATCATTTCTTTTGATTAAAACACTCGGTTTGGCAAACGATATTTATGCACAAGTTGGGTTAGTCATGTTAGTTGGTTTACTTGGTAAAAATGCTGTCTTGATCGTAGAATTTGCTGTTCAAAAACAACATCAAGGAGCTACAGTTCTAGAGGCCGCAATTGAAGGTGCCAAAGTACGTTTTAGACCAATCCTTATGACGTCATTCGCTTTTATTGCCGGATTAATTCCACTCGTTATTGCTCACGGCGCAGGTGCCTTAGGTAACCGCACTATTGGTTCTTCGGCACTCGGTGGTATGCTTTTCGGGACCATTTTCGGAGTTATTATTGTTCCTGGATTATATTACATTTTTGGCTCACTAGCTGAAGGCCGCAAACTAATTAAAAATGAAGATGACAGTTCTTTAACCGAAGACTTAGTTCATCAAATGGATAATTTTCCACAACCTGAAGATAATGAAGACAATGAGCAATAAAAAAATATTGAATTGTTTAGGGATAACGATTGTTGCCCTAATCTATACTGCTTGCAATGTGCCATTTTTAGGCCGGAAAACAGAAAATAAAACAGTTCCTGCAAGTTATAATAATTCGAAGGATTCTTTAAATACTGCAAAAGTAAAATGGAAAGATTTTTTTATTGATGCAAACCTTAAGTCGCTCATTGATACAGCGCTGAAAAATAATCAGGAATTGAACATTATTTTACAAGAAATTTACATTTCCAAAAACGAAGTAATGGCTCGTAAAGGGGCATATTTACCTTATGTTGGCGTTATAGCCGGAGCTGGTGTTGAAAAGGTTGGTGCTAATACCAGTCAAGGTGCAAGCGATGCAATTACCTATATCGCTCCCGGAAAACCAACCCCTGAAGTATTGCCAAATTATCTCATTGGACTTAATGCTTCATGGGAAGTGGATATATGGAAAAAACTACGCAACTCAAGAAAATCTGCAATGTTCAGGTATCTGTCAAGTACCGAAGGCAAAAACTTCATGGTAACTAAATTGGTTGCAGAAATCGCCAATTCATATTATGAATTAATGGCGTTGGATAACCAATTGGAAATATTAGAAAAGAACATTGCCATTTATAAGAACTCACTTGAAATAGTTAAGCTTGAAAAACAATCTGCTAGAGTTACTGAGTTAGCAGTGCGCAGGTTTGAAGCAGAAGTACTCAAAAACCAAAGTCGCCAATACTATATTATGCAGCAAATAACTGTAACCGAAAACAGGATTAATTTTTTGGTAGGAAGATTTCCTCAAGCAGTTACAAGAAATTCTCAAGGCTTTAATAATTTAATACCTGATACCATTTATTCTGGCATTCCATCACAATTATTACAAAACCGGCCCGACATTAAACAAGCCGAGCTACAATTGATGGGAGCGAAATTGGATGTGAAAGCTGCCAAAGCAGAATTTTATCCTTCTTTAATAATTACAGCTGGCGCAGGATACAATGCCTTTAATCCAGCTTATTTAATAAAAACACCACAGTCGCTTATTTATTCGCTCGCAGGTGAATTAATTGCACCACTAATTAATAGAAATGCAATAAAAGCAAATTATTATTCTGCTAATTCAAAACAAATACAAGCGGTATATAATTATGAACGTACTATTTTAAATGCGCATATTGAAGTTGCCAATCAACTATCAAACATCAGTAATCTCAAAAAAAGTTATGAATTAAAAGCAAAACAAGTTCTAACACTTACACAGTCTATTGATATTTCTACTACCCTCTTCAAATCAGCAAGAGCAGATTATATGGAAGTATTATTAACTCAACGTGATGCACTGGAATCAAGATTCGAATTGGTTGAAACCAAGATGCAACAAATGAAAGCCAGAGTTAATATTTATCAGGCGTTAGGCGGCGGTTGGAATTAAGACGAGAAAGAAAATAAAATAATTTACAAACAATTAAAAATATAACTATGGCCAGATGGTTGGGTATAGTTAAACACAAGAGGAATAGTAATCAATTTTGGTGCAAAATTATATTTAACCTTTTAGGTGTAAGAATGTTACGAACTTTAGGAAAATAGATAATTGTAGAGGTAGAAATTGGAAATGGAGTTTATAGAAAGATTCCGTATTTTATTTTACTTATTTTTCGTTTAAGGAATGATTATTTTTTTAAACTCTTATTCCAATTACCAAAATATCATCTACCTGTTCCAAATTTCCTTTCCAGTCAGCAAAAGTTTTACTTAAAATATTTTCCTGCTCGCTCATTTCTTTTTGATAAATTGAATGCAGTAATTCTTTTAGGTTTTTGATTCTGAATTTTTTCCCTTTTGGTCCACCAAACTGATCCGCAAATCCATCAGAAAAAATATAAAAACAATCACCTATCGAAATATCAACAATATGATTGGTGTGCCTCTTAATAATATCATCACTTCCTCCAATTGAAAAATGATCTGGGTCAATAACACTTAATGTGTTTTGCTGATTACTTATTACTATTAAAGGTCTGTTTGCTCCGGCGTATTCTACTTTTTTGGTTTTAGAATCAAACGAACAAATAGCAATATCCATTCCGTCTCTCGCACTTGATTCTTTGTTTTCTTGTTTTAAAGCATGCCTGATGTTAATTTGAAGCTGATCTAAAATTTCTGAAGGTTTTATAATATTATTTTGCATTACAATATTATTAAGTTGACCTATACCTACCATACTCATAAAAGCCCCAGGAACACCATGTCCGGTACAGTCAACAGCAGCTATAATTCTTTTGCCATTTTTTTCTGCGAACCAATAAAAATCTCCGCTCACAATATCACGCGGTTGATATAAAACAAATGCATCAGGAAAGAGTTTATATTTTACTTCTTTTGCGGGGAGAACAGATTCTTGAATTCGTTTTGCATAGTTAATACTATCCGTTATGTTTTTATTTGTTTCCTGAATTATTTCTTTTTGTTTTTGAATTTCTAAGTTTTTCAATTCGAGTAATCGAACGTCTTTTCTTTTGTTATTGAAACCAACAAAAAGTGCAAGAGCCAATAATACAATAAGTACTACCACCAAAATAAGTACGTTGCGAAAACTATTTTGTTTTTCAATTATTTGTTCGGAAAATATTTTTTCTTTTTCTAATCCGGCAATTTTAATTTGTTGTTTATCTTTTTCGTAAAAGGCCGACATTTGATTTATTTGTCTTGTATTTTCTTCATTTAATAGAGTATCTTTTAACTGATTAAATTTATATAAGTATTCGTATGCTTTTGCAAAATCTTTTTTTCCATTATATGCTATCGCAAGATATTTATAGCATTCACTTGTAGTTGCTTTAGATCCTGTTTCAAGAGCTATTTCGATTGTGTTTTTTAGCATTTTAATAGCGGGATCGAAATCATTTTTTTCAATATACCATGTACTTATATTGACCTGATTGGCAATAATAATATCACTGTTACCAACTTTTTCGGCAATTGGCAAAGATCTTAAATAGTAATCGATGGCTTTTTCGCGTTCATTCATGGCGTCGTAAATACTTCCGATGTTTGATAAGGCAGCCGCTACACGAGCTTCGTCGCCTAATTCTTGTTCTAACTTTAAAAACCGAAGAGCATAAAGTAGTGCTTTTTGATGATTTCCCATTTCATCATAAATATTACTTAAATTTCCCAAAGCAGTGGCATATCTTTTTTCATCGCCTGATGCTGAATCTAATTTCATAGCTTTGAAAATGTACTCAAGAGCAATTGGATATTTTTTCGTGTTCTCATATACCAAGGCAATGTTACCATAATCACCTGCGAGGGCACTTGTATCATGAGAAGCTTCATCAATTTTTATTGCTTCAAAATAAGACTTAACCGCTTTAGAATAGTCGCCAAGTCGCGCAAGTATGAGTCCCTTTATACTTAAGCATTGTGCCTTTTGATCGAGGTCGTGCAAAGAGTCAGAAAAAAATTCCCACTTCTGTATAATTGGTAAAGCTTCTTTGTATTGATTACTATATTGCATACCGCGAGCAATCATCGCAAAACTTCTAAAAATACCGGTTACATATTTTTTAGTCTGCGCTAACTGTAAAGCTTCTTTTGAATAACGAACTGTTTTTTCGGGATCAATATATTTATAACGATTCGCGATTTTAATTAAAAGCTGTACACGATTTGTATCTTTCTTGGCAGTTTTTAATAAATTCTCTAATGAATCCAATTGATTGGATTGCGCGCAACAAAAATTCTGTGGTCCATTCAGAATAACTAATAATAAAAATAGATTGAGTAGATGTTTCACTAAGTAAATATAATTAAACTTTACATCTACGCAATTTCATAAAAAACAGAAACTGTTAATTACGAAATTACACCTTTGATGTTGAAATATAATTCTTACAATGAATTTGGTTATTTAACTACAGGAATCATTTTGAAAGGGATGCTGATCATGTTCTTATAATCTTCTCCATTCTCTAACATATCATCATCTCCATCTTCATAATTCCAATTGATAATAATTGGATTTCCCCGTTTATGAATTTTTTCAAGCTTTTTAAAAATATCAAAAATTGATTTAGATGAATTTGTATTAAAATAATCGAAATAAATATTTACAGTGGTATTTGTTTTAACCGAAAGAGAATATTTATCTATTGCATCGGATAAAGGTTTATAAAACTCAAAAGAATTTTCAGGTAACGAACGGCCTCTAATTTCTAATAACCCATTAGCCAGATCGAAATTAATTGCAGGCGTTCTTGGCGATCCTCTGTCTATAAATTTTTCCATAATAAAATTTTTCTCTACTAAAATTAAGCCAATCATAACTTGAACTTGCTACCATTTAGAACATTTTTAGCACATGGGTACAAAAGGAAATAAACCCAAAAGAGCCTCAACAGATGTTGAGGCTCTAATTAAAGAAGCTAAAAAAATTATTTCATAAGAGTCACATGACCTGTTTTGGTATGTTTCTGATTATCGATGGTGGTAAAGTTGATCAGGTAAGTATAGACATCCTGTTTGGTGTCATCATTGCCTTTATAAGTTCCATCCCAACCTTTTGACTGGTCGTTAGAGTAAAATAGTTTGGCTCCCCATCTGTCAAAGATTGTCATTTCTAGTTTGGTGATGCCTGTTCCATAAACCATAAACACATCATTTAATCCATCAAAGTTTGGTGTAAATACATTAGGGATATACACGTTGTAATCTTTGGTGACCTCGATGCATACTTCATCGATGGCCTGGCAACCATATTGGTTGGTGGTTTGTACCTGGTAACAGCCGCTGTTTTGTGGCATGATCTGTGAGTTTGGACAATCTTTACACAAGATGCCTTCTCCAAAGATCCAGGTTAATGTTCCTGTTCCTCTTGCATCTAAATACATGGGGTCGTCTAAGTTGTAGGTCATATCCGGACCAGCATCTACTGTTGGTTGGGGATTGACCTGAACCATTACTGTTGCTGTTGTGCCGCAGAAGCCGCCATTGGAGATGGATACGGTATAAACTGTTGTTGATACCGGATTAGCATATGGTGATGAGCTGAAGGCGTTGTTTAAGCCTGTTGCAGGTGTCCAGATGTATGTGTTACTTCCTTCTGCCTGTAGTTTAACAGATTCACCTTGGCATATGGCTACGCTGTTACTCACTGCTCCTATTACTTGTGGTACTATTTCTATCAGGATTTCTTTGGTAAATGCACAAGCTGTTGTTCCTGAGTAGTTATAACCTGTTACTGTGTAGTTGGTTGTGGTGCTTGGCGTTACTGTTGCCATGGTTGTGTTGGTCTGGTTGGCATTGCCTGTCGGTGTCCAACTATAAGCCTGGCAACCTGATGCAAATATGCTTGAGCTTTGGCCTAAACATATTTTTGGATTACTGGTGGTAAGCTCTAATACCGGTTTTGGGATGACGTTAATTGGTACCGATATGGTTGCTGTACATAATCCATTGGTTCCTATCAATGAGTACACAATGGATGTTTGTGGATTAGCGATCACAAAATTAGAGTTTGCACTCGTTAAGTTGGTTGATGGGTTCCAGGTATAGCTGTTTGCTCCATTGGCGTTGATATTGGTTTGGTCGCCCAGACAAATTGCTGTGTGATCGCAAATGGCCTGCAAGGTTGGTAATGGTATAACGGTTACTTCTTTGGTTGCAAATGCTGTACATGCAGCTGCTGATCCAATCAATGTGTAAATGGTTGTATTGGCCGGTGTTGCTACTACGTTTGCATTTGTTGTATTATCTAATGTATTGCCCGGTGACCAGGTATAAGAAGTTGCTCCCGATCCGGTTAATACAATTGATCCTCCTGCACAAATGGTTGCTGTAACCGAGCTGATTTGGATGGTTGGATTTGCCACTACTGTAACTGTTGCCAATTGTGTGGTGCTGTTACAGTTTAAGCTTGTTCCTACGATTCCATATACTGTTGTTACATTTGGACTAGCTATTACTGTGCTGCCAAATGGTGAGTTTAGGCTGTTTGATGGTGCCCATACATAGGTGGTTGCCCCGCTTGCATTTAATGCCACACTTGTTCCGGCACACATACTGGCACTTGGTACGGTAATGGTTGGATTTGGGATTTCAACGACACTAAAGCTGGCTACGTTTGAGCAGGTTCCTACAAAACCAATCACTGTTCCGGTTCCTATTGGTGCATTCGGTATGGCTGTTCCTACTACAAAGGCTCCTGAGGTTGTAGAGGCATTTAAGCCGTTGAAGCCTGTCCAGGTATAGGTGGTGGCTCCGCTTGCATTAATATTCACCGTGTTTGTTGAACCATTGAAGTTGTTCATACATATATCCGGTGTATTTAAATTGATGGTGATTATTGGTAAACTGATCACAGTTACTGTTCTCACAGCTGTATTGGTACAAGTGGCTTGTTCTCCTATGATGGAGTATGTTGTTGTAAGTGTTGGATTCACTGTTACGTTTGTTCCTACCGTTGCACTAATGGCTGTGTTTGGTGACCAGGTATAGTTTGTTGCTCCCAATGCTGTTAAGTTAATGGCATTACCAAAACAGATGGTTGGTGTGATTGGAGCGATGCTTACCGTTGGGTTAGCTACTACTACTGCTGTTCCGTTTTGTGTTTGACTGTTACATCCTACACTGGATCCTATAACGCTGTATACTGTAGTGATGCTCGGATTGGCTATTACACTGGGACCATTGCTTACGTTTAAAGATGCTGTTGGTGTCCAGGTATAGGTTATGGCATTGTTAGCATTTAATACCACGCTTGTTCCTGCACACATACTGCCTGAAGAAACAGTGATGATTGGATTGGCTATGGCATTGACTGTAAATGTAGATGTATTGGTACAGGTTCCACTTGATCCAATGATGGTTCCTGTTGCTACAGGGGCTCCATTAGAGGTTCCGATGATGGTTGCTCCGTTTAGTGTGTTTGTTGTCAGGCCTACTATTGGTCCCCAGGTATAACTAATAGCTCCTGCCGCTGTTAAGGATACGGTGTTTGGTGAGCCATTGTAGTTGTTCATACACAAAGTGGGACTGCTTGGGGTGACTGTTACTGATGGCAGGGCCAGTACTGTTACTGTTGTTACTGCAAAGTTGGTACAGGTTGCCTGTGAGCCTATGACTGTATAGGTTGTGTTGACTATCGGGTTGGCTGTTGTGCTTGCCGCATTGGTTGTTGTCAAGGCTGTGCTTGGTGTCCAGGTATAGATCGTGGCTCCTGATGCTGTTAAGTTGATAGCATCGCCTAAACAAATTACCGGGTTTGCAGGGACTATGGTCACTGTTGGATTGGCTACGACGATTGCTGTGCCGTTTTGTGTTTGACTGTTACAGCCTACACTTGAGCCAATCACACTATACACGGTTGTAATGGTTGGGGTAGCAATTACCGAGAAGTTATTGGCTGTGTTTAAGGTTGCTGCAGGACTCCAGGTATAGGTTGTTGCATTATTGGCAAATAATGTGGCACTTGTTCCTGCGCACATACTGGCTGAGGTGGCTGCTATAATTGGGTTTGCTATGGCATTAACTGTAAAGGTTGCTGAGTTGGTACAGGTTCCGTTGGCTCCGATGACTGTGCCTGTTGCTATGGCTGCTCCATTAGAGGTTCCAATAATGGTTGCTCCGTTTAATGTATTGGTTGTTAAGCCTACTATTGGTCCCCAGGTATATGATGCTGCCCCACTTGCTGTTAAAGATACTGTGTTTGGTGAGGCGTTATAGTTGTTCATACACAAGGTTGGACTGCTTGGAGTTACTATGATTGCCGGTAATCCAAGTACTGTAACGGTGATGGTTGCCAGGTTGGTACAGGTTGCTTGTGAACCGAGTACTGAATAGGTTGTGGTTACTGTTGGATTTGCTGTTGTATTCGGTGTATTAGTTGTTGTCAAGGCTGTACTTGGTGTCCAGGTATAGATCGTGGCTCCACTCGCTGTTAGGTTGATGGAGTTGCCCAAGCAGATGACTGCAGGGTTTGGCAAGATGTTTACCGTTGGATTAGCCACTACGTTGGCTGTTGCATTTTGTGTTTGACTGTTACAACCTGCACTGCTGCCGATGATGCTGTATACTGTTGTTACTGCAGGACTGGCAATAACTACCGGACCATTGGCTGTGTTTAGAGTTGCTGCCGGTGTCCAGGTATAGGTTGTGGCATTACTCGCTGTTAAGGTGACGCTGGTGCCCGCACACATACTGCCTGAGGTGGCTGTAATGGTTGGGTTTGGAATAGCGTTGACTGTAAAGGTTGCTGAGTTGGTACAGGTTCCGTTGGCTCCAATCACTGTGCCTGTTGCTATGGCTGCTCCATTAGAGGTTCCAATAATAGTTGCTCCATTTATGGTGTTAGTTGTTAAGCCTACTATTGGTCCCCAGGTATATGAGCCTGCTCCCGCCGCTGTTAAGGATACGGTGTTTGGTGAGGCGTTATAGTTGTTCATACACAAGGTTGGACTGCTTGGGGTTACTGTAATAGATGGTAAACCTAACACCGATACGGTGATGGTTGCCAGGTTGGTACAGGTTGCTTGTGAACCAAGTACTGAATAGGTTGTTGTTACCAGTGGGTTGGCTGTTGTGCTTGCCGCATTGGTTACTGTTAAGGCTGTACTTGGTGTCCAGGTATAGATCGTGGCTCCACTCGCTGTTAGGTTGATGGAGTTGCCCAAGCAGATGACTGCAGGGTTTGGCAAGATGTTTACCGTTGGATTAGCCACTACGTTGGCTGTTGCATTTTG
>Ga0206968_10126_pt1 | contig 21849 bp, 28 predicted proteins | sample Alteio_BWOrgHeat_22_FD_153254 | JGI IMG/M metagenome (GOLD analysis project Ga0206968, IMG submission 153254) | Enriched cells from forest soil in Barre Woods Harvard Forest LTER site, Petersham, Massachusetts, United States -... | ecosystem: Environmental > Terrestrial > Soil > Temperate forest >... | reverse complement strand
GCGGATAACCGAAAAGGGCAAAGAAGATGAAAGCGCAGTAATTGCGCTGGTCCCTTTTTGGGTAAACCAGCGCCTCAGAGGGTTCTGGTTATGACACAAGAACGCGTTTTGACATATAGAACCGTTTCCGAGCTTAGGCCGGACCCACTAAACCCTCGAAAACACAATAGTGCCCAACTTCGTGCGCTGGCGCGATGCATACGACGTTTCGGCTTTAACGCCCCTATCTTGGTCGACAAGCACAACAAAATCATTGCCGGCCACGGGAGACTAGAGGGGGCAAAACTGGCCGGGCTGGTACATGTCCCGGTCATTGCGCTGGACGATCTTACTGAGACACAAGCCAAGGCATACATGCTTGCAGACAACAAACTGTCGGACAGGTCTAGCTGGGACGAAGCCCTCTTGGCCATTAATCTGAAAGAGCTTTCGGAAATCGTCTGCGGGTTTGACATCGAAGATACAGGCTTCGAAATCCCCGAAGTCGACCTCCTCATTCAAAGTATGGAGGACGAGGATGAAACAGACCAAGCAGACGACATCTCGGTACAGGTTGGTCCGTCGGTGTCGGTAGCGGGAGACGTATGGACCCTTGGCGAACATCGGGTGATTTGCGGTGATGCTTTAGACGCCGCTTCCTACATCACCCTGCTCCATGAGGAGAAAGCCGCCGCTGTATTTACCGATGCCCCGTACAATGTCCGTATAAATGGAAATGTCTCAGGACTCGGAAAGGTCCAGCACCGGGAGTTTGCAATGGCCTCCGGTGAAATGACCCATGATGCGTTCGCCAGCTTCCTGACCCGAGCATTCGGCCATTGCAAAGCCTGGACGACTCCAGGAAGCCTGATCTACGCCGCTATGGACTGGAGACATCTGGCCGAGATGGAGTTTGCGAGACAAGCAAACGACTTGGATCTGATTAATGTCTGTGTCTGGGTAAAGTCGAACGGCGGCATGGGAGCATTCTACAGGTCTAGGCACGAGTTGATTTTCGTCTTTCGCAATGGGCCCACGCCTCATCGCAATAACGTGCAGTTGGGCAAGTTCGGACGCAATCGCACGAATGTTTGGCACTATGCCGGCGCGAACAGTTTCCCTCGGCGTGGAGGACAAGATGACTGGGATCTGCATCCGACGGTAAAGCCTGTGCGCCTTGTCTCTGACGCGCTCCTGGATTCGACCAAGAGGGGAGACGTCATTCTCGACCCGTTTTTAGGCAGCGGAACCACAGTACTAGCTGCGGAACGAACCGGCCGAATAGCGCACGCTATCGAACTCGACCCCATCTATGTCGACACGTCCATTCTGCGTTGGCAAAAACTGACTGGCAAAAAAGCGTGCGACGCCACAGGTGCCACGTTCGAGCAACGCAAGCACCAATTGCCGCACAATGAATAAAGGCCTCGCATTCAAGCAAGCCTCAGACGAGATCGACTTTAACGCGCTTCTGGACCCTGCAGACCTCACACGGATATTCAACGAGCCCAAAGCAGACAGTCCGACGCCTCAGCCCGGCAAAGCGATTACCGGGAAAGATCTCGCCAATGCCAGGCGGTCAGCGACATCCGCCGCCAGTACGATTGAGAAATATTTTCGCAAAAAAATCAAAATCGTCCAGAACGGCAGGGATATTCATGTCACCATTTACGAGGCGATTATCCTGACGCTCTACACGAAAGCCATGACAGGAGATCAGAGAGCCCTCACAGCTTTGATGAGATATTCCAAGTTTGGCGGGAACAAGTCCGATTCAAGAAGACGTGTCATAGCGCTATATGAGATGGACGACGGCGTTTATATGCAAGAGAGCGGGTGCTAATCAATGGATGCCAAAGATTACGAAGTGGGCTACCGAAAACCGCCTCCGCATACGCGCTTCCAAAAAGGAGTGTGCCCCAACCCCGCAGGCAGGCGCGGGACGAAAGGCGCTTCCGAAAAGGGCGCTTTTCAAAAGATATTGAATAAGCGCGTGCCCTATACGACCAAGAGCAGCCGAAAGAAAGCAACCCGCTTGGATATACTTGTCCAGCAACATATCGGGTTCGCATTAAAAGGCGACGTCAAAAGCATAATCGCGCTGCTAAACATGCATGAGCAGTTTTCCAGTGTATCGTCGGATGACGTAGATATCGTCTCGTTCAGTAATTCCGGCCTAGGCCCTCGTTGGGACGAACCCTGGGCGAAGATTTCCGATCGCTAAAGGTACTAGGCCAGTCTCTCTGGTGCTGGTCTATCAAGGCACTTCAATATCGGTCAGTATCACATCGGTGAAGATGACCAAGAGCAATTGCACGGAATAGCCTTCCGCATCGGCTGTCACGCATTACTTGCTGTTAGAATCATCAACTTTGGAAAGGAATGCTTGTACGTAAAGTCGACCATCAGAAAATTGTTCAAGCGCGTAATGCAAAGTCTTCTTGCCCTCGTTCGTGATGGTGTCGGCTTGGCACCGTGTTTGTTTGTCGGCAGCTTTGGGCTCTTCTGCGAACCTGGGATTTGTTATCGAGAAAAACTGGATTTCGAACGCTTTGCCGCCTGGGCGATTTTGAATCGCCCGTTCTGCGAGACTTAAAACCCCAGGTTCTTCGCATAGAGGCAATCCATTAGGTCCGGCATAGGCCTTCCCTGAATAACCTCTTTGCAAGCCCCAGATGAAATCCTTTCCCTGCTCGGTGGCGAAAAGGCAGATGGCGGCCACGAATGTCGTCATTCCGACTGCAAAAATAACCGCTTTACTCTTCCATCTGCGCATCACTGCCCTTTCGCCCTCACGTCCCCATCAGCCCGAAATGTGTAATATAATACGTCGCAATATATTGCACGTCCTGTCCGACTATTCACATGTCGGGCGATGTAAGACGGCTGGTCGGGCGAAATGTGAGGGCTGTGCGGCTAGCCGCCGGCCTGAGTCAGGCCGCTTTGGCCGACAAAATGGGGGTGGACCGAGCTTATATCAGCCGCTTGGAGCTTGGGCAGTACAACCCAACCGTCCTGACACTCTGGCATTTAGCTCAAGCGTTGGAGGTCAAGGTAGGCGCGTTCTTTACGGAAAGTTCTATCAGAAAGCGCTCCTCATCCGTCGCTTAGTTAAGCGCAAACCAGCGGCTCGCAAAGCAGGCTATTTTCGATGGAACGAGAAGCCACCCGCGTAACGCGCATTACGGGAAATATTCGAGTCTCGAGAAAGGTACCACATCTGTTGTTTTTCAGTGGGTTGGAAGATGGTGAGGGCGCTAATGGGACCTCGAAAGCATAACGGATTTCCTAGTCGCACCCCTCACCATCAGCGTCCCGCTCGAAGGGCGGTAGATCTGACCCAGCGCTTCGCAGTTCGGGGGCGTGAGTGCTCAAGTAGAACTCAACCCCCAACTCGGTCAGCGCGCAAATCGTCAAAATAAATGTACCACCCTTGTAGCTCCTAACGACATTAAACGGATAGCGAACAAGCCCCAGCGCTGCGAGTGCGTGTAGGCTAAGAGCTTCCCGCTCCGGGAACTCCGAATAGTTCTCAGCAACGTCGAAAACGCCGCCCTCTAACTCGACCGAATAGAACCCGCAGGAGGTAACGATCACACCCCGGTTCTCGATCTCTTGGATCAATCTGTTTACAATTTCCTCTTCAGTTGCGGCTTCCTCAAATGCCTCGTCTACAATCTGGTCAATCGGGGGCCACTTGTCGAAGGTGAAGGCCGTGTCCTCGATTTGATTGACGGAAACTGAAGAGTACCGGGGGTTTCTAACAATTTTTTCTAGGTACATTGCGTCCTTGGCAGTCAGCTTTGACAATATTTCCACTAAGAGCGGATGAGCCTTACTTTCGTCTGAGGCGGCTTGCAGCAACAAGTTCGCCCAGAGAGAGCGAAGCTCCTTATCCTCGGGGTCTTCTTTCGAGACCTCTTCCATATATGGAATTAGAAACTTCAATGGGGGCTGCTTTAATTGAACCCCCGCTTCTTCTGCCAGACGCTTTGTTTCAGCGAGCGCGCCTAAAACGGACCGCGCCCGGTAGAGCCGTATGTGATCCCCTAAGGTTGCGGCCATCTCTGTCAGGGGCGAGAACAAGTCAAGGACCGCGCTGACTACCCTAGCGCTGTCTTCACGCGCTATAGGGACTTCGATCTTCGCGAAGGTGATTTCCGTATCGCCAATGTCCATTGCCGATCATCCTAAGCCAACAAGGAGTAAGTGGGGAAAAAATCCCCCTTTTGCAATGGCGGGCTATTCGCTCTGCCGCACATTTGGGCGGGGCGCGCACCAAAGCGAAAGGCTCGAATGGACGCGAAAGTCCAAGTAAATCAAGGGGAAAATTTGAGACATCTAGTATGCGCTCAATACCACCAGGAGGTACGCCCGTAAGGAGTGATCGGACAAACGCTCTGACTGAGTGCGCATTTCATCATTGGTCGGTCGTAGAGCTTGTGTCGAACACCTTACGCCAGCGTTCAAGGTAACCAACCCTCGATAGGCCGAATCTTTGCTCCCATACAAGCGCGTCTTCTCCGAGATGAGTATTGACCGCCCTTTCAAGTTCAACGACGCGTTCCGCCGCTGCCTTAGTATCTTGGTGAACAAAGCGCATGCCGATGAAAAGAAAAATGGCCTCCGGTAGTAAACAACCTGTGACGTACCAACTCTTGGACTGTACCGCGTATCCTATGACAGCCACAGCAACAGCACCTGCGACGGTACATATCTGAATCTGAGCAGTCGCGCGTTGAAGTATTTCAGTGCGTAAGGTGTTGTATTCCGCTAAAGATGCGGTCAGCCATGCCGAAGTGCGGCGACTCTTCAATGGCATAAAGAAATACCTCCCGCGACTTAATTGTTTCCGTACACGGTTCTATAAAGCGCAAGCCAATCGGATTTAAACGCATCCTGATACTCTTTTAGCTGGGCTTTCGACGGGTTCTTACAAAGATTTTTGCTCAACCCCTGTTCCAACCTGTCCTTCTTATGCGCGCCGTTTTCCTGCTGGCTCTTATCAGCTTCAGTTAGTTCGTAGCATTCGGGCCAAAGGTTAGCGACATCATCTGCGCCTCCTAGTGAGCGAGGGACCAAATGGTCAATTTCAAGTCGGCTGACCAACTTCCCGTTGAGATGAGACTTGGGGCAATTGCTTACGTCGAAATGATAAGCGGCAATAACTTGCTGCTTCATCGCATCGGTCACATGCCGTGCGTCTGTGCCCCAGCTTGTGGAGCAAATTTTGGAGAGCGAGATATTGACCGTCTTGCCCGGCGTGAGGGTGTGGTCAGGCTCCGTGGGCCAGCCATCGGCATATGCGGGACCGCTTAACGCGGCTATCGCCAACGCCCATGAGAACGCGTGTGCGAGCCTCATACGCACCCCTTCCCCACCAGAACTCTAACTTAGGGCTGGACTCCTAGCTAGAGGTTTGTTCTCTTATTGTTCTAATGACGAAAAGTCAGCCAATTCCTGCCGTTAGGGCCGAAAGATGCGTAATTCACTGCATGACCTGCGGGCGCTCCACTACGGCTGCGACTTACGTTGTCGAAGGTCTCTTTGGCTGGCTTCCTTATGGCCGGGTGACAAATCGTCTGCATTGCCGGAAGGGTTGCGGGGACAAGTTTGGGATGGTCCTGCCTTTGGATGCCCCAACCCCGCGCCTGTTTGCCGAACGTTATCAGCTTCAACCAACCCCGACCCGGCTACCAGAAGCAGACAAGGGCCTTGAATATGATTGCCGCGATATGCTGGTTGAGATTGGCGACGGCGGGACATTCCTCAAGATACACGCCAAGGCGGCCCATCAAGAAATCGTATGGTGGGGTTTCGATTTCCTGCTGAAGAAATATGCTGCCAATCACGGTGGCCTGCCCCATCTCGTTGTAGCACGCGGGGCACAGTGGACGCGTGATAGCAAGCGTGACTTCAAGGTGGTCGGCGGCAAGATGGTTCAGATGCCGGACGAGCCAGAAGAAGACAAAAACGATGAAGAAAATGGGATCGGATAAATCTCATACGATGTAAGGGGGCACGAGATGTGGGCTGCGATAATCAAAATCGGCATCGTTCCTTTCTGGAAAACCGTTTCAATCGTTCTTACCGGCCTGTTCGGCATTTTTGGATTGCTTACCGAATACAGGGATAAGAGTTCAGGACGTTTGACCAAGTGGGGTTGGATAAGCGTCCTCGGCATCGCTTGTTCTGCCACGACCGGTGCTGCAGTCCAGTGGATCGAAATTCAAGATGATGCCGCAAAGGCCAAAGCGGCTGCAGTTGACACTCTGAATATCACTAAGAGCATCCAGCAGACCGTGGATAACTCCGGCGTGACCCTCAACCAGATAGACCGCCTCTTCACAAGATTAGGGTCGTCTCCAACTATTGAATTCTACCTATCGAGTTCATGCAAAATCCCTTACTGGAGACCCATATGCCAAACTTTGCCTGTGACTCCCCAGGGCGAAGTGGCGACCCACCGCGCCCGAATTGGCACGCCCCTTCACATTCTTGTCCACATTGGCCGCATTTCCTCTCAACCTTATAAAGGATGGCGGCGCATTCCACGCACGTTTTACAGGCTAAACATCGACGCAACCAAGGGTCAGGGCGTCGCCGACGTAATCAGACATCGTGATAACAGCCTGGTGGTATACATTGAGGCACAAGCCTCAGTTGACCGATCAAACGGCCTTATCGCGTTAGATGATTTGCCCGGTTTGACGGTTACAGTCTCCAGCTTCGACAGATTTTTTCGGAACGCGACGCTTGATTTCTTCAATATCACTGCCGAAAACGGACAGACGATCTCATTTGATCAAGATATAGAACCGGTGAAACCCTGGAATCCAGCTTGGGAGGATCGCAAGCAAGCCACACTTTTTGTTCAAGCTCCTGTTCCGTATATAACGCGTCAATAGCCATCACAATTTGGCATCTTCGTTTCTGCGGAGGACCATCATAATGTGCGGCAAGTCTACAGCGATGGCTTCTTGGGCGGAAGTGGTCGCCTTCGAGCAACCGCTCGGTGGCGGAGGTGATGACCGCGAAGTTACATATAGGGTCGTGAACGAGGTTCCGGTAATTGTGCTGGACATCGTTGCCAATAAGCGCCGCGCGATCCGCATGCGTTGGGGCTTTCCCGACCCGAAAGACTGGCGCAGGCCACGGCCTATCCACGCTCGCTCTGAGACTATCGACAGCACCAAAGCCTTCGCGCCAGCTTTTATGGATGGCCAGCGCGGCATCGTCCTAATGAAGACGTTCAACGAAGCTCCCGATGTACCTGGCCCCACCGTTCAGCACACCATCACTCCACCTGAAGGTCAGATATTGGGCGCAGCCTTTGTCTGGCGGAAGTTCGACATACCGGGCGAACCAATGCCCCTCTTCGCATGTGTCCTGTGCACCGCTCCGGCCAACGAGCTAATCCGCAAGCTGCCCACTGACAGAATGCCAGCGTTCCTAGCGCCTGAAGATTGGGAGATATGGCTAGGCGAAAAGCCCGCCAGCTTGGACGAAGTGAAGGCGTGTCTGAAGACGGTCGAAGGTGTGAATTGGAAGATGGCTAAAGAGGGCAAACGTGGGACTGTGGTGCGGGGCAAGCCGGTCGTGAGTGATCCTGGTGGGCTGTTCTGAACATGGTATTTTCCAAAACTCTATACGGGGAAGCGCATGCAATTTCGGCTACTCTTGGCATTAGTCCTGACAACCAACACGGCGTACGCCCAGCAGCAATCCGACAATAAGGATTGCGCTACGGCAGATTGGTTCAATGGAGCTATTAATCTTTATCAAGTCTGTTTGGCCGCTTACGCCAAGGACTACGAAAAGTCCGGAGACGCTGCCGATACTGTAGCAACTGCAGTGGTAGGCCAGTGCCGTCCAGTAGAAAATATCTTAGCGAAGGATTTGACCGATTGCGGGCGCGCTAACGGGCAGCAAGTTACAGCAAATCTCGAAGGGCGATTCCACGAGTGGGCGGTGCAAGCCGTGGTACAAGCGCGCGCTAAACGACTAGGTTCGGAAAATAAGTCCGAATGACCCGGACATCACCCTACTTGGTATCACCCTCTGATAGGAAGATTTGAGGTCCATACCTTCGCACCCGCATCTGGCACACCAGCGGCTGTGAGGGCATCGACGAAAGCTTCATATACCACCCAAGCAAATTGCGTCGGCCCGATTATCACGCGGTCCAATATCCGCGTTATGTCCAAATCGGCCAGCGATTCTGATACTGCCGTATCTAGCGGTATCTTGAAGACCGGCTGCGGCACACCACCGATGTTTTCGACTTCGCGTTGGAGCAACGATGGAGTGCCAAACCCGTGCGTATAGACCGCGCGCCACTCGCGCTCTTCCCAAAAGCCTTGATGCTTCGCGCAATACACAGAGGACAACATCATTCCAAATAGCCAGTTTTGGAATTCCTGCGCAGCCAAGTGTTTTAGAAATTCCACTTCTCTCGTGACGTTCTGGACCACAGTATCAAGCATTTCATACATCTTCGGCTCCGATACATACACCACCGGACTAAACAATAAACCGAGCGATAAAGCCGCCTGACTATACCACGGCATAGAGACTACGAGCGCCACTCTGGTCTGGGTACCGCCGAATGCGCGCCACATGGACAGCCGGCCAATCTGGTCTTCAGTCTTCGCGTCGTGCTCAGATACGGACGTAATGAAGGTGTTTACCTTGATGTTGTTCCACCATTTATCGAATATATTTGCCGCGGCTTCGGCTGCGCCTGCGTGAACAGCGTCCATAGCGGCTAAGAAAGCCGCCTTCTTACCCGGCAATTGGAAGTATTGGCGCAACATATCATAACCGTGGTTGATCTCGCGGTAGTCCGCCATGCAGGTACTGCTGCGCATCCAAAGCCGCTTGCTCCGGAGAATACTTAGCGCTGCTTCTGCGGACGTATAGTGCGCAAACTTTCCCTGATCTTGGATGTTGCTCTCCGCAGAGTTATCCGCAACCCTTTTCTCTTCGCGTCGCTTTCGCGTTTCCGGTTGAAAGATAGACTCCATGCGTATCATGTATGCGATCTGATCCTGGCTCAGGGGTGTAGACGGTTCCGCCATGCTGCCCTACTCCTGTGCGATGCTAGCCTAATGCTAGAGAGCTAGTTTTATCGCAAAAGTGTGAAGTGGGATACGCGCCCTTGCATTGGCCCATTTCCCCCGGTGGCCCTCCTCGCGCGGGCACGCACGCGGGAAAGGATCGCACGCGCGCGCAGAGGCGTTAAACCGCGCCCGCACGCGAAGTCTATGCACCGCACGCTGTGGATGATGCAGCAATCTCCCTGAAGCGCTGAAGTTGTTCGCCAGCACCATTGACGCTGACTCAGCGGATTCCTATGTCAAACCAATCAACGGACGTTGAGAGGTTTGACAGAGCCATTCCATCACGCTGCCCGACCCGAGAGCCAGGAAGCGGGCTCAGCCCATCCCTGGGGTATCGCACCAAAAATCGAAGGCAGCTCAATTCCCGTATAATTCCTTATTACGGGAAGGCTGAGTTGCGCCAAAGCGCTCAAGGGCGCTTTTCTTTTAGAGAAGCTTGTCCAGGGTGATTGGCAGGTCGCGAATCCGCTTGCCGGTCGCGTTATAGACGGCATTGGCCACCGCAGCGCCAGTGCCGGTAATGCCAATCTCACCGATGCCCCGCGCCCCCATGGGTGCATGGGGATCGGGAATATCCGTCCACATGATGTCGATGCGGGGTACGTCGAGGTGCACTGGGACGTGATACTCAGCCAAGCTCGGGTTGGCAATCCGTCCGCGCCGCTCATCGAACTGGGTTTCCTCCGTCAGCGCCAACCCCAAGCCCATGATTATGCCGCCCCGAAACTGGCTGGCTGCAGTTTTCGCATTGATGATGCGGCCGCAATCGAACGAACCCAAAAACCGACTGACCCGGGGTTCGCCAGTGACCACATTCACCCGCACCTCGCAGAACATTGCGCCATAGGAATGCATCGACCAGTGCAAGGTCTCAAATGGAGGCGGCGCGTTTGCCTCCACCGTTACGGCGTCCCGACCCGCGCGAGAGAGGATCGAATGGTAGCTTTCGAAGCGGTTGGGCTCGCTGGTCTTCGCCAAGCCACCGTTGGTACCTTCCAGGTCTTCCGGCTTCAGCCCAGCCAGGGGTGAGTCGTTTCCGGCCAATTGCAGCAGCTCTTCCACAAGCTTCTCATAGGCGGCCAGTACCGAGATGCCGATAGTGGCAGTCTGCTGCGATCCGCCGGCCAGGACCACGCCGGGGAAAGCTGAATCGCCGTAGCGGAAATCAACTTGGTCTATTGGCAGACCCAGTCGATCGGCGGCTATTTGCGACTGCGCTGTCGACGTCCCCATTCCCATCTCGTGTGCCGCAACCTCGACGACAGCTTGGCCTTCCCGCGTTAGGGTGATTCGCGCGGCTCCACCGGGGATACGATAAAATGGATAGGTGGCGGTGGCGCAGCCCATACCGATCAGCCATTCGCCCTCCCGCCTCAAACCGGGCTTTTGTCGCCGGGCCCAACCAAAACTCTCTGCGCCAGCGCGATAGGCCTCCACAATGTGACGCGCGGAAAATGGTGTGCCTTGCGTCGGGTCCTTTTCCGGCTCGTTGCGGATGCGTAATTCTATGGGATCGATACCCAACTCCTCTGCCAATTCGTCCATGGCGCATTCCAGTGCAAATGTACCCACCGATTCGCCGGGCGCACGCATGAAAGTGTTCGCCACCATATCGAGATAACAGGTGCGAACCTCCAGATGGATATTCTCGGAGGCATAGGCGCTTCTGGTCGGCAGAACGAAAGGCTCCGGCATGGCGCTGGCGCGGCTCTTGGGCGTGACGCCACGATGGATCAAAGATGTGAGCCGGCCGTCATCATCCGCGCCCAATGCCACTCGTTGCTCGGTGGAGCTACGGCCGCCGACCACGCGATAAACACCTTCGCGCGAGAGCATTAGCCGCACTGGCCGGCCGCTCTGGCGCGCCGCAGCAGCGGCCAAGACCTGGTGTTGCCACAGCGTCTTGCCACCAAAGCCCCCGCCCACATAGGGGGAAGTGACATGCACTTGGTTTTCTTCGATGGCGAACATTTGCGCCAGCGACCAGGCGGTATGGGCGACTGCTTGTGTGGCGTCATGCACGATAAGATCATCGCCATTCCAAGCAACGGTACAGGCGTGGAGTTCAATAGCGTTGTGGTTGTAGGCCGGCGTGTTGTAAACCGCGTCGATGCGGTGCGCCGCTTTGTAATAGGCAGCTTGCGCATCTCCGACCTTGTTTTCTAGCGCCTCACCCTGAAAGTAGCCGAGTTCAGTGCCTTGACGACGGGCCTCGGCCAGAGATGTGACCGAGTTTTCTTCTTCATAGGCGATCTCGATTAGCGATTTGGCATGATCCGCTTGTTCTTGGCTTTCTGCCAATACCAGCGCCACCGGCTGGCCGTTCCAGTGTACCTTATCGTCCTGCATCACTGGCAGGTCGTCGCCCGCCGCCGCCTTGCTGGCGCTCATGAAGCGAGGAGGCGCTTTCATTTTGGGCGCATTGCGGTGGGTCATGACCAATACCACGCCAGGCGCGGACTCCGCTAGGCTGGTGTTCAGGCCGACGATACGGCCCTTGGGAATGGTGCTGTAGCACAACGCCGCATAGGCCAGATCGTCGAAAGGAAATTCCGCCGCAAAGCGAGCCGCGCCCTTGACCTTGAGGGGACCATCCAAGCGCGAGACCGGTCTTCCCACATAACCGTGCTTGTGCAGGATAAGCGGATCAGGCTTGTTGCCGGGGATCAGACTATCCGGCGCCATTTCCACCGCTTTTGCCATCGCGGCCAGCACAGCGCCTTGCACCGCATTCTTGGCTTTGTCGGACAAGCTCATGCGGCGCCCCTCGCCAGGTCGTTCAGCACGGCAGCGATGGTCCTGCGCGCGAGGGCGATCTTGAAGTGATTGTGTTGGAGGGGATTTGCATCAGCGAGTTCGACATCCGCGGCCGCAAGAAAGGTCTCTTGGGTCGCTTGCTGGCCGCGTAATGACGCTTCCGCCTTGCGAGCGCGCCAGGGCTTGTGCGCCACACCGCCGAGGGCCAAGCGCACGTCTTTGACTCTGCCCGCTTCGAGCTCGAGCGCCGCAGCCACAGACACCAATGCGAAGGCATAACTCGAACGGTCGCGCACCTTGCGGTAGGTGGAATGTGCGGCCATGGGAAGATTCGGGAGTTCTATTTGCGTAATCAGCTCACCCGTCTCCAAAGCGGTTTCCAGATCCGGCCGATCCGCTGGAAGACGGTGCAATTCTGTCAGCGCAAGTTTGCGCGCCCCGCCACCACCTTGCAGATGCACGACCGCGTCCAACGCGGCCAAGGCAACGCACATGTCCGAAGGGTGGGTTGCGACGCAGGCCGGTGACGCGCCCAGAATGGCATGATACCGGTTGAATCCGTCGATCGCGTCACAGCCCTGACCCACTCGGCGTTTGTTGCAGCGTGCGCCTTCATCATCATAAAAATAAGGGCAGCGTGTCCGTTGCAGGATGTTGCCAGCGGCGGTAGCCATGTTGCGAATTTGGCCGCTGGCACCAGCGACAATCGCGCGGGCTAGCATCGGGTAGCGGTTGCGGATCAGACGGTGCTCCGCCATGGCGGTGTTACGCGCCGCCCCACCGATCAGAAGGCCCCCGCTCGAGGTCTCCTCGATAGTGCGGGAAAGGCCAGTGACATCGATTAAGGCGCTGGGCCGCTCGATCGTCTCGCGCATCAGGTCGATGAGGTTGGTGCCACCCCCCAGATATTTGGCGCCGAGACCAAAATTTGCCACGGCCCCCGCAGCATCTGACGCGCGCCGATAGGTGAAGGGCGTCATTCCGCCGCCTCGCGATGGATATCGAAAATGGCTTCGACGATGCCGTTATAGGCGCCACAACGGCACAGATTGCCGCTCATACGTTCGCGCAATTCGTCGTGGGTGAGTTCTATGGACTCGTCGGACAGATCGGGCGTGACGTAACTGGGGACACCACGCGCCGCTTCCTCTTGCATGCCAATGGCGGAGCAAATCTGGCCCGGGGTACAATAGCCGCATTGGAAGCCATCGTGCTCAATGAAGGCCTGTTGGAGTGGATGCAACCCGTCCTGGCTGCCCAAGCCCTCGACGGTTACGATGGCACGGTCTTCCATCTGCACGGCCAGGGCCAAGCAAGACAGGATGCGCTCCCCGTCCGCCAACACGGTGCATGCGCCGCAGGCGCCCTGGTTGCAGCCCTTTTTGGTGCCGAAAAGCCCGAGTTCCTCGCGCAGAAAGTCAAGTAGAGACGTCCTAGGGTCAGCGGGGGCCGAGCATTCTCTGCCGTTGATAGAAATGGCCATGGGAACTTCCGCGGTGAGCTTTTGGGCGAACCGCTCTTAAACCGGCGAACGCGGATTTGGGTGCCGGTCAGCGGAAATAAAGCACCTTCGGACGGCGCCTATTATATGAGCCGGAATAACTATGTATGGGCAACGCCACGATTGTGGAGAGCGTTCTCTCCTCGAAGCCGGGACGGGAGGACCGCGAATGTTGGCAAGAAAATGGGCTTTGGTGGCCGCGGCACTGGTTTTCGGGACGGCAGGGGCACAAGCCCAGGTCATGTCGAGCAAGACAACCAACAACCCCAGTACAAGCGGCTATGCCGGTTCGGCCACCGCGAGTAAGGATCCAGCTAGTAGTGCCACGAATAAGGCTTCTCACAAACGGACCCGCTCAGGGCGGGCCGCGCCACCGGCCGACGCTTCTCCCCCTGAGACAGCGGGCGCAAGCGCGCCCAATGGCCCTTGCCCGATCAATCAACGGGATCGGGGGACGCTCCAAGCGGGGTGCCCTCCAGGGCCGGCTCTCTGATTAGCATAAGTTGCTTAAGCGGACGCTCGCCGAGTGAATTTCGACTCAACGCGGCGGTTGGCGGCGAGTTTGTGGCACCTTTGTTCGCGCGGAAGGGCTTTTCGATCAAGGCAGTCTTCGCCCGCTAGTGAGTGCCCAGCTAACATCGGTCGGTCGAGCTTCAAGGCCTCCATTACCGCCGGGATGTCGTCCCTAGACGTCTGCGGAATAATTGCGCAGACCGCCGCTTCAGCGGCTGGCGTGCGGCCAGCAAAGGAACGTGGTCATTGGAGAGAGGCGTTACAAAAAAATGCAGAACAATCCAGGCCGCTGCCGCCGGTGCCATAATCCCGATTACGCCGTCCAGCACCCGCTCCATGCGAACGTCGCGCATCGTGAGTTCATAAAAGACCGACCGCGAAATTTCCTTGCCTTTCAGCTGAACCATTTCGGAGTTCGCCCGTTTCTGGCCCGGCAGATCGCGGCGTATCCATGGTCTTGTTGCACTTTAAGGTCGGGGAATTTATCGCCAAAGCAAAGAAAGCTGAGGAGCGGGCTGCTCTCGCGAAAGACCCAAAGCTCAAAGAGACTTGGCTGATGCTGGCCGCAGGCTACCGGGAATTGGCCCAACTCTACCGCCATGGCGACGAGATGTGACCAAACTGATATGTCCGGTGGCGAAAGGGGAGTCAGATGGGTTTAGACCGAAATTTGCTCGACCGCTTTCTAGAGCTAACCCTGCAAGCCCACTTGGACGGGGATCTAACGTTCGAGGAAGCAAGGGAGCAGCTTGCCCATGCGTTCGTAATGGCCGCGCGCAGCGACAAGGGCCTAGAAGGCTTCATGCGGGCCTGCCTAGACACCTAAGTGCGAAAGTTGCCACTTGCTACTGAGGTGCTGGCCCACGGTCGCATTTGATGCAGACAATCTCTATTTGCCCAGTCTCGTTGGCGCCGCGGACGAAAAAGCCGCCCGAGATGCGGACCAGGCCGACCAAGGGTCGTCTAGGATCAACAGGATCACCGACATCCCAGGTTGCAAAACCCTCCGCCCCACACTTCGAGCAGCGCAGGCGCGTCTGAACCTGGTTATCTGGTGGAGACATTTCGGCCAGCCGAATGTCATATGACGCACTGCGGCCGTGGTTACCAGTGAGATATTGGTGCGAAAGAAGACGCTCAATGCGATTTTCGCGCGATTTATTCGCGGCCACCGTCGGCTACGGTCGCATCCACGCCGGAGCGTTGGTGGCGATAGTCCGCTGCTGCCAACGGGTTTGAGCTTGCTTAGACCGCGATCACTCAACCTGATGTGCGAGGCCATATCAGCGGGACGGTCTTCGCCAACGCGGCTAGGTTCGCGGCTCCCATTTTCCCTGCAATAAAATTTCGAGTCCGCAGTGGCGACAGGAACGCCAACGGCAGCAACTGTCGAATTTGCCGTTCACCTTTTCGTTCCTCCTTGGCGATTTCCGCAAGGCTGCCTCCAGCTGTCAGTTGATCCACCCACCGCCGTGCGCGAGCGACAGCAGCGATCACGGCGTCGGCATCTATTGCCGCCTGCTCTTTTGGCACGTCTAGCTCGTGCGTGATGCCCTTCTCCACCCGAAACGGCTTCTTCGACCAGGGCAAACTGATAATCTGTTGGGATTGGGTATCGGAGGTAGCTACATCACCGTCGGGACCAACTAGGTCGACACTTATAGAGTCTGCCTGGACCGTAATCCGTTGTACCTGGGCTTCTAGCAGGGATCGGGTATCCCCTTTTGGAGCTTTGCAGCGCTCCCGGACGAAACGCTCGATCACGGCTTCGATATCGGGAGCCGGCACCCGGAAAACCTGGCCAGCCTGACCCTTTCGGGATTGAAGGATGGCGTGGGAGACGTAATAGCGGTACCGGACGCCCTTTTTCCGGCTGTGGGAAGGCGTCATGCGATTGCCGGCGCTGTCGAATATCAATCCTGTCAGCAGGTAATCCGAAGTCTTGGATCTGGCTTTTCGGACGATGGCATTGGCGGCCAGGGAGGCCTGAACGGCGTCAAAGGTCTGCCGGTGTACGATGGGTTCATGCTCCGCGACATGGATGGCGCCAAGGTGGGAGATCTCTCCGACGTAGCAGCGGTTCTTAAGCAGGTGAGCCAAGGCCCCCTTGCCATAAGGCACCCCTCCCCGGTCCTTTCCATTAGAAAGGGTTTGGACCTTGGTCCGGATGGAGAGCCTGTTCATTTCCTCGAGCAGGCGGCCTATGGAGCCCAGTTCCAGGTATCGCCTGAATATCCAGCGGACCCTTTCCGCGTCCTCCGGCACTACAACCAGCTTCTTGTCCCTATTGATGTATCCGAGGGGAATATTGCCGCCCATGAACAGGCCCTTCCTCTTGGAGGCGGCGATCTTGTCCCTGACCCGCTCTCCGATGACCTCCCGCTCGAACTGGGCAAAGGACAGAAGGACATTAAGGGTCAGCCTTCCCATGCTGGTGGTGGTGTTGAAGGCTTGGGTGACCGAGACGAAGGACACCCCGTGCCTGTCAAACAGCTCCACCAACTTCGCGAAATCCGTCAGTGACCGGGTCAGCCGGTCGACCTTGTAGACCACCACATTGTCCACCCCACCCGCCTGGATATCGCCCAGAAGGCGCTGGAGGTCCGGCCGGTCCAGGGAGCCACCCGATATGCCACCGTCGTCATAGCTGTCCGGGATGAGCTGCCAGCCTTCATGTATCTGGCTCTTGATGTAGGCCTCGCAGGCTTCCCGCTGGGCATGGAGCGAATTGAACTCCAGATCCAGGTTATGTTCGGTCGATTTGCGGGTGTAGACGGCACAGCGGATCGTCACAGGCTTGCCGCTCACGCTACGGCCCCCTGTTGCGCGCCCTTCTTATCCTGCCCCTCCCGCAGGCCGAAGAACCTGGGCCCGTTCCAGTTGGTGCCGGTGATGATCTTGGCGATGGCGGACAGGCTGGAATAGGTCTTCTCCTGCCAGAGAAAGCCTTCCGGAACGATCGTCACAGTATGGTGGGTGCCCTGGAATTCTCGGACAAGGGCCGTCCCAGCCTTCAGCCGCTGGCAGCGTTGATCGCCGGCCCTCTTCTGGCCGTATCTCTCCAGAAGCTTCAGTGTCGCCTTGTCGTGGCCGCCAAAGGCCTTCTCCTGGATCCGCCAGGCCAATGTCCTGAGCAACAAATCCCGCCACAGGCCCTTCGGTGCCGGCTTGCGGAATTCCGCGCGCCAAGCGGCACGGAGCTCGGAGATTGGGAGGCGGGAAAGGCGGGAGATCTCAGCAGCTATGGCTTCGGCTGAGACGGGCTGGGTAGGCTTATTCGGGGCACTTGGCATGCCCCGAACCACGCTCCATTCGCCTCAGGTGTCCAGTCGAATTCGATGTCGCGGTGCGACATGGGCTTTGCCTTGTGAGATGTGCATTTTCAGTGATTGCGAACGAAGCGCCCCGTCCCAGACGGTGGTATTGTGGTTTCCGGGCCGTGCGCGTCCGTAAGACAATGTATCAAAGGACAACATTGCGCGCTCGAAACCTCCGGAGACCCATCGCATTTTACTGATCATTAATAGGATCTATCCCCGCCAGCAGGCTGCCGCGCAGCACGCCTGCATCTTAGGCTTCACCGATAAAGCCTTGCGGTGGACCAGTTCGATTGGCACTTCCGAGGAAAGGCAACCGACATAGGCATTCCTCGACGGAACCTCCACCGCGGGCCTGCGTTTGGGGGTTACAGCTCATGATCGCGGATCGCAGACCGGCGGGCATAGGATGCGGCAACGTACGCACAAACGTACCGTAGGAGGTGTTGGCAGCGCCTTGAAGAAGGCGGCCAACAAATCGGCTAGGGTGAGGGTACTCTCGATTCATCCACTTTGCGACGGCCGTTTCGAGATCCGTGATGGCTTGGAAGTGCTAGGTTCGTCACAGAACGAAATGATGGCTGTTTGGACGGCAGTCAGCTTGGCGGAAGAAGTCACAATGTCCGGGCTTCATGCGCGTGTAGTACGTCGCGTGCTGGGAGAAGAGATAGAAGAGTGGCCGAACCCGGAGCTTATAGAGCACGGGACGTGCTCGGAATCCGTCGAATATCGTTCCTCCCCATCGAGCGGTGAAACCTTCCTATCAGAGCAACCAGGACTTCCTTCAATTTCGGAAGTGTGTGCTCCTATCTCAAGCTCGACCTTTGTGCCTTCTTCGGCCTCTGGAGACAGTGCGCGTAAAACTCATCACTTATTAAAACGAGTCATGATGGAAGTGCCATGGGCAGCTTTGATCAGGGCTGGGACATTTTTGAGTCGCGTGTTGTATACGCGTGCGGAATGGATAGCGAAGTGGGGACGGCTCGGCATTATCGGAATTACTCACTGGGGCCTGCTCACGGCCGCGGCCTATCGGGCGGTCCTAAAAGATGATGGACTGCGCGCCGCACTCAGTTTTACAACAATTGCGATAGTACGGAAGTACTTGGCGGAGCGTATCCCAGCCCTTGGCGGCTTTATGTTAGGACTCTCCCGGCGCCACCAGCGCCAAGGCCATGACGGCCCGGTCTACTAAGACGCTTAGGTGTAGACATTCGTCGTCCGGCGCGAAGGTGATTGCATTGTCACCATTGCGAACTCATCCACCTGGCGACCGCGTCATGAGCAACTACTTGGCGCCCACATCTTCGCTGCCGGATTCGCTCCTACCAGTGGTCTCGCTAGGATTGTCCGGATCGCCGCCCTTTTCGCGCTGTTTCTTCTCCGATGTTGAGGGATGGGATGCGGATTCAGTGCGGAGAGCGCGTTTCTTCGTCTTACTGACTGAGCAGACGGTCTCCAAATCATCGATTTGCTGGTAGCGCTTCACCTTCGAAAGCGCCCGCCGCAACTCTGATCATTCCAATTCGGTGATGAGAGCTTGTGATTTGGTGGCCATACATAACTCGCATTAGAGATCTGTGGCTTTGGCTGAGCTATTGTCGAACCTTGCCCCGCCTAGCGGAGAGATATAGCGTTAGTGATTGGGCGGCAAAAGATAAATGCCTATTGTTGGGAGCTTCGCGCAGCCCTGTTCTGCATTTCTGAGCCAGATCCGGCATGGGCAAATTTATATTTTTACTCTTGGTATCTTTCGCCACTCCGACATTCGCTTCGGACGACCAACTCCTGGTTGGACTCGACGAAACCTCGTTCTTCGGTCCTCATGGTGAAGAATGGCACGCACAAGGACCGGATTCAGTTCTGGTTTTGGATGCGAAAAATCCCGCACATCCGACAATCCAGGCGCGGATACCCATGATCAATTCGGTTTGGGGACCGCCGGTGAACCTTCAGATCACTCCGGATGGCCATCTGGGCCTGGTGACCGAAGCAGTCATACCCCAGCGGAAAGCTGGCGGATGGATTGTGACCCCGGGCAATCTTCTGCACGTAATCGACATGGGTACGCTAAAGCCTCTGCCAGACGTAACAGTGGGGCTCATGCCCCAAGGACTCGCGATCCGCCATGACGGGAAGCTTGCGCTAGTTGCCAATCGCAGTGGTCACTCGATCAGTGTTTTACGTATCTCCGGCAAGACGGTCACTCAATTAGAAGAGATTCCTGTTGGAGATGAGACCGCAGCGGTGGCGTTTGTGCCGCACTCGAGCCATGCGTTCTTCGTCAAGAATTTGGCCAACACAGTTGGCGTTCTGACCATCAATGGGGAGAAAGTGACGTACGATCCAGCCCTCGATATACCGGCTGGGTTCAAGCCCTATAATATTGCGGTTACGCCGGATGGAAAATTGGCACTCGCCATCAGTAACAGTATTCCCGGAAACACAGCGCCGGTGACAGTAATTGCTGCGACGGGACCTCACCCACATGTTATCCAAAACGTCGATGTGGGTGATGGACCGGAAGGCTTTGCCATGGCTCCCGACGGCTCTAGTTTCGCCGTCGCTCTCTTACATGGTGGTTTTACGGCTTATAGTCATTGGGCTCACCACAAGAATGGCGGCGTGGTGATGCTAAGGGTCAAAGATGGTCACGTTGAGTTGGACCCGCGAGAAACACAGGTCGGGGAGGTACCAGAGGGCATCGCATATAGCCACGACGGTCAATACGTCTACGTCGGCGATTTCAACAACCGGATTTTGCACGTTTTGAAGGTGACGGCGGCAGGCCTCAGCGACACAGGTACAAAGATCACGCTGCCTGGCCATCCGGGTTCAATCCGAGGACCTGCGCCGTAGGAGTTTCAAGTCCGGCATGTTTAGCGTGGTCACCTCTGATAACATCCAGTTATCGCTAAATTGGACAAACCCAAACCGGGCTCAAGGCGGACCGCTTACCAAGGGATCGCACACCCGGCAGCGTTGGACGGTTCCATTTTCGTGTAATCCCTTATTACGAGAATGCGCCAAGGCGGCTCCGATACACCGATCATTGTTCAGTGGGACAGCAGGGGCCAACATGCCAGCTTTCCGAGCGATGCCGCTGAGCAATCTGTTCATGATCGGTCGCGATGAAAACCCACGCCGAATGCGTCGCGCAATACATGCGAGACTGCGGACGCCAGAATAGACCACGTTATCGGTGCGAGAGGCGCTTGCGGTTGGCCTTAACCTTACGGCGATAAAGCGCCGTCGTGGTGCTAGGAAGTGAAGCCGTTTTACCCGTCATCATTGCAAACATGGCGTGCTGGGCGGCTTGGCCGAAAGCTGTGACTTTCTCCGCTGCCATCCGCTGCGCCTCTATGACTGCACCCTGCCCGCCGCGACTGAGTTTGAGCAACCGCAGCCCGATTACCGCCTGGGATTCAAGTGCCAGTTCCGCCAGCGCGCCCGCCAAGCCCCAGGCAAAGCCTGTCTGTTCGCTGCGTGGTCTTGCCATCGGTTTACGCGTCCGCATCAGCGTCCACCCCCGCTTCGCGCGACCAAATACGCAGATCTCGACAGAGCTTGATGAACTTGGCGGCATCACGTTCACCGTCCAGAGCGAGGAAGCCAGCATCGATCTTGTCTGCTATCCCCGCGACCTCGAACAAAGGCTGCGCCTCTGCGCTGTAGCCGATGAATTTGCAGTGCGCGAAGGCGTCGCTGATAAAGTCCTTGGTCGGTGCATCTTTCGAGAGCAGCGCGGCGCCCTCCTCCGACACCAGCAATGCGACCGCATCATACAAAACTGATGGACCACCGTCGATCTTCTGCTTGGCCGGTACGCGCTTACCGTCCGACAGCACCGCGCCGCCGATTTTGGGCGCCACCACTTCAATGTCCGTCCCTTCCTTCTGGCAGGCGGCAGTCAGGGCGGCGAAAAGATCCGCATCGGCGCCATCGGTCAGGAGAATACCCAATTTGCGGCCTTTAAAGCTGCCTGGTCCGCGCTTGATGATGCTCAGAGGATCGGATGGCGGCAGGCCGGTGATGGGTTCCCGCGCTGCCTCGACGGCATCGGGCATCTCCTCTAAGCCCAGCCCATCCGCCACCTTGTCGGCTAGCTCCTCATCGATATTCAGCAAATGCGACACCAGCCGGGCGCGAATGTCAGGGCGCTCGACCTTTGAAAGCTCGAACACCAGAGCATTGGCAATATGAGCTTGTTCCACAGGGGTCTGGCTGATGAAGAACTGCCGCGCCTGGCTGTAATGGTCGGCGAAGGTTTCCGAGCGCACCCGCTGCTTGGCCCCTTCGGCCTCTTCGGCAAAGCTGGTGAAGCCGCGCGCAGGGTTTTCGCGGGGTCCGCCTTGGGCGCCCCAACTGTTGGGCTCGTAATTGGCCCGGCCTTTCGGATTGATCATGGCCATATGCCCGTCTTGCTGGAAATGGGCGAACGGGCATTTGGGCGCGTTGATCGGGAGGTGGGTGAAGTTGGGGCCGCCCAATCTTTTGATCTGGGTGTCGAGATAGGAGAAATTGCGCCCCTGCAGCAGCGGGTCGTTGGAAAAGTCGATGCCCGGCGGCACATTCTGGGTGCAGAATGCGACTTGCTCAGTTTCGGCAAAAAAATTGTCGACCATTCGGTTCAGCACCAACCGGCCGACGATTTGGACCG
>Ga0206968_10125_pt1 | contig 21994 bp, 7 predicted proteins | sample Alteio_BWOrgHeat_22_FD_153254 | JGI IMG/M metagenome (GOLD analysis project Ga0206968, IMG submission 153254) | Enriched cells from forest soil in Barre Woods Harvard Forest LTER site, Petersham, Massachusetts, United States -... | ecosystem: Environmental > Terrestrial > Soil > Temperate forest >... | reverse complement strand
TGTTTCTAATAATCCTGTGGTTTATAGTCCTTCAGCAAGTGATCGTTGGGGGAACTACAAACCCAATAATCTAAGTCTTCCAAATTCAAAATTTCCATATACAGAACAAAATAAATTATTAGAAGATCAATACATTTCGCTTTGGAGTTTGAAAAGTATTCAATTGCCTTCCGGAGGTTTAATGGAAATTAATCTTGAATCAGATGATTATGCTTATGTTCAAAATAAACGGGCCGGACAAATGTTTAGAATAGGGGGTTTTTATGCAAACAATACACCTCCATCACAAGCATCCCTTTCACCAAACCTTTTTGTCAATCCAACTGGTTCTAGTGCGAATCAATATTTATTTTTCACACTAAAAGGAAATATAGTTCCGACAAATTTTTATAAAGATTACTTAGATGGTATTGATAAATTATATTTTAGGATTTATGTGAATGTAAATTGTGGATCTAATTGCGATATAACGGCTCTTGAACCAATCTGTGGAAATGAATATATTCATGGATATGCCGAATTTGATCCTGTTGATTATGGAACGGTAAATTTAAGCGGTACAAATTATGGTTTTATTAAAATTAAAACTGTTCGTCAAAGTAAAACAAACCTTACACAAGAACATCCTTTTGCAAAAGCAGCCTGGCAATTTGCCCGATTGCAAACTCCTAAAGATGCTTATTCATGTAATGGAAATACAGATCCGGCATCAGGGGCAAGCGATATAGAATCAGTTTTAAAAGCAATTGCTGATGCTAGTTTCATGAAAAATACAATTCAATTTATCCAAGGAGCCAACGGTGTTTTAAAACAAACTGGGTATGGAAAAATTGTAGATACTACACGTTCGTGGATAAGACTTGACAATCCTGATTATCATAAACTAGGTGGGGGATCACGTGTAAAACAATTAACAATAAAAGATAAATGGAAAGAGATGCTTTCTAATAATCCGATATTAGCTAATCAGGGATTTCAATATGGACAAACATATAATTATGAAACAACTGAAAATGGAATCACTATTAGTTCTGGAGTTGCCTCTTATGAGCCATCATTCGGAGCGGATGAAAATCCTTTTAGGCAACCTCTCTACATGGATATGCATAAAGAAGAAGCTTTGTTAGCTCCTGATAATGATATGTATTTGGAAGCTCCGTTAGGTGAATCATTTTTTCCATCTCCTTCCATTGGATATAGCAGAGTTACAATTCAGAATTTGGTTGCCGGTGCGGGAAAAACAGTTAATGAATATTATACCGCAAAAGATTTCCCAACTTATGTTCATCAGTTAGGAATGGATGCAAAACGGAAAAAACCAGATCCAATTTTTAAATTATTCTCTTTTAGTGCCTACGATAAATTTACGGGATCACAAGGTTATTCTATTGAACTAAATGATATGCATGGGAAACCGAAAGCAATTCATATGTATGAAGAAGGTGCTATAGCTCCCACAACATCAACAAAATATTCGTATAAAACTTCTGGCGATAAACTTGTGAATACTGTAAGAACAATTTCTAAAAATGGTTCAATGCAGGATTCAAGAGTTGGTGTTGATTATGATTTTTACGCAGACTTCAGAGAAAACAATACTGTTACAGAAGCAATTGGTGTTCAGGGTAATTTATACTTTATGATTGTTGGTATTTGGCCATTGCTTGTTCCGCCAATTCTTCCTAGTTATCATAGAGAAGAAATTCAATTAAGAACCGCAGTTACAAATAAAGTAATTTATAAATTCGGAATTATTGATGAAGTAGAAACCATTCATAATGGAAATATTTCTGCAACAGAAAATTTATTGTGGGATGCGGAAACTGGACAAGTACTGCTTAGTTCAACCACAACAGAATTTAAAGACCCTATTTATAACATGGCGTATCCTTCGCATTGGGCATATGAAGGAACTGCTGGTGGTTATAAAGATTTTGGTTTAGAAATAAATAATCCTTCTTCAATTGTTAGTGCACAAGGCCAAATAATAAATCCAACTTATAAAAGTCTTTTGTATCCGGGTGATGAAGTTGCTCTATATAGTGGAACTCCAGTTAAAGGTTGGGTTCATCAAATAGGAAACGATTATTATATAATAATAGGAAATTCCGGTAACGTTCAAACTCAATCTCTTTTAGCTTCATATACAAAGATGAAAGTAATTAGGTCAGGACGACGGAATTTACAAGATATGAAAGTTGGTGCAGTTTCAACTTTTACTTCTCCTCTAAATGGTAATCCTTCATTTTGGCCAACATTAAACCAGAGCTATGGTGTTCTCAATTCTTCTGTGGTTGAACTTGGCAGTAAATGGGGAACGTATTGTGGTTGCACGGTCGCAAATTTCCCAACTTTAAATAATGCCGTTCAATATAATCCTTATTTAGAAGGAGTGAAAGGAAACTACAGAAAAGTAAAAGACTATACTTATTTAAGTACACGTAATCAGGAAAAATTAAATGATAACTCAAACATTAGAGTAGATGGAACTTTCGCGGGCTTCAATCCTTTCTGGACGCCAAATGGTGGAAATGATTGGACATCTAATCCATTAAACTGGAGATGGGTGACTGAGTCGACTAAATATAGTAACGTTGGACCCGAGCTAGAAAACAAAGATGCGTTGAATCGTTATTCAGGTGCACAATATGGGTACACACAGTCTTTACCGGTTGCTGTTGGAAATAATTCCTCCTATAAACAAATGGGTTTTGAAGGATTTGAATATTCCGATTTAAATTATTGTCCGGATGATCACATGGGATATAATGTTTTTGAAAACAAAACTTACATAGCCCCGATAGGAGCTAATCCAAAAGTTCAAAAGTTTTCACATACCGGTAAACGAAGCATAAAAATACCTGGTGGTGGTGCATCTGTTTTGGTAACTAAACAATTAAATACATGCCAATAATTGAATTAAATTATGAAAAAATATTTTTTTAAACTCATCTTTTTAAGTGTTTCGTTAATTACAACTGCACAGCAACTTTCCTATAAAGTTTTTAGTATTAATTCAGTTAAACTAACAGTTACGGATTCTATTGGAAGAAAAACTACCCGAACTGACAGCATGGATTGTGTGTTTTTTATTGCGCTTTCAAGTCCAACAACTATTTCATCAGTGCAGAACATGTATTTGAAAATAGGAGAAGTAATGGATAGCGGTTCTTTGATTGACAAAACATTTATTGTAACTGCAAAAAATGAAAATTATTCGTTAGTGGATAATAGTAGTAATAATAAACAATACAGCCTTTATGGAAGCAATAATTTAAATTTTACTATGCGTATTCCTATAAACAAAAATTTGAATTGGGCTACATCCTACTTTATAAGTAATGGCGCAAATTCAGTTAAAAGTTATTTTAAAATAATGAAATAATATGGTAAAACAATTTTTGATCGGCCTTTGTTTTGTGTTACATGCTTCCTTAATTGGGCAAGTAACCTTATCCGTTACGAATCCTGCTGCTGGTTTTCCGGGCTCAGCTGACGTGGTGCTTTTACAGGCAGAAACCCTTGCTAACGCTGGGCAGGTTGTTACTGTTAATATGAATGCACCCTCACTTTGTAATGTCAACAATATTGTCCTAGTATTAACTAATGGTAAAATTATTTTGCAAAAAGACCCTAATGCCATCACACCACAAGGGTTTGCAATACCCAGTTTTGCAATTAATTCATATGGTGTGTCTTTTTTTCAAACAAATAATACAATTGATGTAACAGTACAGGACATAGAATTTGATAATTATAACTATTGTTTAAGTTTTTATGGTGGGGGTAACATAACCTGTTCTAATGTGAGATTTGTGAATTATGGTAGCGGAATTGATCTTAATGATAACTCCGCAGTTACTTTATCCCCTTCAATAATAGCAAATGCTTTAATACAAAATTGTGATTTTGAACCAATAAATAATCTGAATGTTGCTTTACCTAACGCAATAATGCGTTCCAATACTGTGAGTAATCCAAATAATCAAAACAATTTGATTATCCTTAATAATAATTTTAGAAATACTAATGCTCCTAATGGTATTTATATAGATAGCTATACGCAGTTTGATAATTTAAATATTCAAATAAATAATAATTATTCTTCGAATGGAATTTATTTAAATCGTGTAGGGACATCATACTTTGCACCTAATACTGTTGTTGATTATAAATTTGCTTTATTTTTCGAAAACAATACTGAAGTCAGAGCCCTTGAATTAACATATCCAATTAATTCATGGAAAGTGGATAATAACACCTTTAAAGCTAATTCTGCTAATTATTATGGATCCTATATTTGGTTAGTTGCTTATCCCGTTGGTAATAAGTTGAGCTTCATTAATTCACCTAGTTACTATTGTGCCAATCAAACTTATTTAAACGGAAATAATATTTTTTTACCGTATCTAGGATCTTTCCCTAATAATGCTTTTGCAATCAACGTTATTGGAAATGGTTTTCCTGGATGCGCTATTCATGAATTTCTAGATTTAGACCTACCAGGCGCAATATTCATTTATAATCAAACAAATGTTTCAGTTCGCAGATGCAGAATTAAATCGCATATTAATCCAGATCAACCAATATTTAATCAGGTTAATTTTATTAACGCCAGTCTATGTTCTGCCGGAATTGTTAGCAATTCTCTTGTAACCAACTATAAATATATTAACGCTCCGCCATCAGCTGGTAATGACTTATACCTTGATTTTTATAAAACAAATGCAAATGGTGATTTGTTAGATTACATTGGCGAAAAAATTATTCCAAATAATCTAATAAGTAATTCAGGTACAGCATCTGTAACTATTCCGGGAAGTGTAACGTTGAATAATTCTGATAGAATTGCGATGACAATTACCGGGTTGACCTCTCCATCTTTTCCAAACTCCCCTGCTTTAGGTACAAGTTTTGCTTTTTATACATTATTATCTAAATGCCCTCAGGGTTTTGACATCCAAAGTACCCCATTTCCAATTGCAGCAGGTAATTGTATTTCGAACGTTGTTAATTGTTCCCCTGGTTGCCCGCCCTGCTTTTACACAGATCCATGTTGGTTAACTTGTTTTTCATCGATTTGCAGTTATTCAATGGCTGTCTGTAAAAATAGTTCTTTCCAATTAAATACAGGTTCTAGTAATCCTGGCACTTCGTATATTTGGAATTTTGGTGATGCTTCTCCTCCCGTTTCAGGCCCAACGGCTTCACATATATATTCAAACGTTGGAAATTATACATTAACAGTTACAACTATCGTTACCGGTACTTGTGTCGCATTGACGGAAACAGTGAGTATTAGTGTAGTTGATTGTTCTTGTGTTGGTGCAAGCATAACTGGTTTAAATTCTGGCAATTGTAATGGAGTACCAGTCAATATGAATGTTGCTGGATGTATAAATCCGGGAGCAACCTATAATTGGAGTTTTGGAGATGGTACTTCTGCTATGGGTTTACCAATCAGCCATGCCTATAGCACTCCTGGCACTTATAACGTTGTTCTAACGGTTAACACCCCCGGCTTTCCTCCTGTTATTATTACTGGAGTCATAACAATTTCTGCTTGCACACAAGTTGCACCCTGCACTGATTGTATAGGTACATTTGCTCCTGATCCGGGAGATTATTTAGCAAGTTTATGGGTGAAAGAAGATGTAACTCCTCAACCTCAAACTTACAATAACCCACAATTAAAAATTTCTTTTATTGGTGATCCAACCATATATACTTTTGGAACAAATGCAACCAAAAATAAAATAATTGAAGGTTGGCAAAAAATAGAAGAATTATTTACTATTCCTATTGCTGCAACAAGTATTAAGTTAGAATTAATTAATGCAAGTTCTATTGTTGACACTTACTTTGATGACCTAAGAGTTTATCCAAAAGATGGCCAGATGAAAACCTACGTTTATGACCCGGCCACACTTAGACTTACATCCACATTAGATGAAAATAATTATGCAACGTTTTATGAATATGATGAAGAAGGAAAACTGATTCGTATAAAAAAGGAAACTGAAAAAGGAATTATGACAATACAAGAAAGTAGAGAAGCCGTAAAAAAGAAATAATGAAATTAATTAGCTATATATTTTTATTTGCAACACTAGGCTTTAATATTAAAGCTCAGAATTTCGAAACCGATATGAAATTGGTTTACGATGATTTTATTCAATCTGAAAAAGTAGCTTTCAATATCAGTTATGTTTTAAGAGAAAACCATAACCTTGATTCACGAATCATACATACTAACATAGGTAAATACATTAAGTTAAAAAATAAATTTATTAGTGTTTACGATACAAAATCGACTCTTGTTCTTCCTTCTGAAATAATTATGATTGATAAAGAGGATAAAAAAATTAGAGTAAAAAAAGTAAAACAAAAAGAAAATATCAACCCCGATTTTATGACGCAATTAAAATCATATAACGGCTATATATCTAAAGTGGTTGCTCTAAAAACAAATAAAGAAAATGTTTTGACATACAATGTTGAGTTGAAAAGTAATGCACCCTTTCCAATTTCTAAATATGAAATAAGCATTGATACAAAAAAACATTATTTGGTGCAGATGAGTTTATTTTATAAAAAGCCTTTGGAAAAGGATGAAGACTATAAAATAACTGGAAAAGAAATACCTCGTCTCGATATTATTTTTTCTGATATCAATAACAGTAGCCTTTTTTCTATTGTTGAATTTGAAGAAGCTTATTATTTTTTAAAGAAAAATAGTAAACTATCGCCATCACAAAATTTCAAAGATTATGATGTTAAAGAAACTTTATAAATATACAAGTATGAAAAAACAACTTTCTCTTGCTTTATTATTTTGCCTTAGCTTGCTTAACAGTTTTGTTTATGCAGGAAAGGAAAAAATGAATTCTCGGATCAATAGCGCGCAAATTGCTGTTGGTAATTTAGTAGCCGTATCTGACAATAAATACCCTAATATTAATTTAAGCGGATCTGCCGTAGTAGTTAATTCTACAGGTAAAATTACACTTGCACTTGATAATTATGCAGGAACGCTTAATACGTTTGCTACCCCAGTTTTCTATTTGAAAGTGGGTATAAATGTTGCGTATGAAGTAACAGCAGGTGGTGGTACACAGTTCCAAACTGTGGAACTTGTTATTGATCATAACGCGAATGGTGTAAGTGTTGATAAAAGTATTAGCGTTATAAAAAATGCGCATGTGATTGCGGCCACAATAGCATATTTTAAAGATATGACAAATAATATTATTGTAAGCCCGTTTATACCCTCTAATTTATATCTTGAAACAGAAATTGAAACAGATAGATATTATACACTGAATCCTTCAAATGTATCTGGGGTTAATCATTTTTTTGATGCAACTACGAATGAATTACAAGTTTATTGGAATACAGTTGCCGGTGCTGAAGAATATGAGTTGGAGTGGACATACGTAAATGATTTTGATATTACTTCAACAGCTTATGAATATCAAAGTTTAAGTGTAACCCCAGCTGTAATTAGTTTATTAAATCCTGTTAACATAGATTTTAGTTTTTCGAATAATGCAACAAGAATAAGAACAACGCAAAATACATTTCGAATTGGATTGAATTATGATCAAGGTTTAATAGTTTATCGATTGAGAGCCATAGGAAGAAATATTGCAAATAATTCATTTGAAGTTATTGGTGATTGGACTTTGAATCAACCACAAACAACTCCTTCTTTCAAAATTTCTAATTTAGGTACATTCAATGATTATTTCGTAATAGCAAATGGTCATGAGGATAATAAAAATTGGCAATACACTGCTACTTATGCTGAAGAAGGAAAGAAAAAAGAAGTTGTAGGATATTTTGATGGATCATTAAGAAAAAGACAAACTGTTACAAAAACAAATTCAGAGAATATTGCGATTGTTGGAGAAACTGTTTACGATAGTCAGGGCAGACCTGCAGTACAAATTTTACCAAGCCCAGCAAATAACTATTCCCCATTACTAAAATTCTATGAGAATTTTAACCAAAGTAATAATCAGCCAATTATTAGTGGTGTGCATGTACCTTACAATAGAATTGATTTTGAAAACCCGTCTTTTTGTCCTTACACACCAAGTCCCTTGTTTACCGGAAACATAGCGAGTGCTGCGGATGGCGCTGCAGTTTATTATTCTCCCAATAATCAAAATAAAGAAAATCAACAGGCTTATTTGCCAAATTCTCAACAATATCCATTTACTTCAATGATTTATACTCCCGATAATACAGGAAGAGTTAGGTATCAAGGTGGAGTAGGGCCGGATAATAAAATAGGTTCAACTCATGAAACAAAATATGTTTATGGAGATCCTGATCAGGAAGACCTTGACAAATTATTTGGTTCAGAAGCTGGTTTTGCAGAGAGGTTTAAGAAAAATATGATCATTGATCCTAATGGGCAAATCAGTGTTTCCTATTTAAATACAGAAGACAAAGTTGTCGCAACGGCTCTTGCAGGAAATAGTCCAATGAATGTTAATCCATTAAATAGTACAGTGCTTCAAAATAAAAACGTATCATATATGGATTATAATGATGCAAATTATAATGTTGTTAATTATGTTGATAATGGAACTGTTGTATTTAAGAAAAAAATTATCCCTGATGTTACTGGTCCTTATTCTTTTGAATATGATTTAATCCTGCCACAGTTTACTGATAATTGTATTCCCGGTTTTTGTTATGATTGTGTTTATGATCTTGCAATTACAATCAATGACGAATGTAATACACCAATTTATTCTACAGTAACTCCTGTTGGATTTAATGTTGGCGATACAGTTGATTATACTTGCGGAAGCCCAATGAGTTTTTCGAGCATTAATTTTTCTCCACCTTTTACCGCAGTGTTAACAGCAGGTAAAGAATATTTTCTAACTAAAACATTAACTGTAGATAATAAAGCTCTCGGTGATTATTTGATTCACTATATAAATAAAGCAAATAATATATGTGTTCAAGATCTAACTGATTTTAATAATACAGAATTAGCGAACGTAGATCTTTCGGGATGCCATATTACATGCGCAGCTTGTAGCACAAAAGTTGAATCGTATTATTTATTGCATAATGACCCTACTAAAATAGATACAAACAATGTCAATTATGATCCGAATTATATATACATGTCTCCTGGTCAAAAACAATTAGCTATTGATCAATGTCAAGCTCCTTGCAATCCAGCTACACTTTGTCAGGTTGAGTTTGACAATATGTTGCAAGACATGAAACCAAAAGGACAATATGGTCAGTATGACGTTAGCACATTAGGTGTTTACGATGCATCTCTTTATGAGCTTTCTATTTTTAATACTGTTTCAAGTAATTACCTTCGCTTAAATACTATTAAAAGTACAGTTACAAATCCAAATGAGGTAGCTGGAACTCCTTTTGTTACTTATGATATTAAATTCGCTAATTGGCAAAATCCTGAATTTTATAATAAAAGCAATCACAATTTTTCTAGCCCAGCAATAGGTTATACTAAAGATCATTATTTTGATGCTGATGGATCAATTTCTAAAGTAAGATTGGTGGCGAGTGGTGCTAATTATATTCCAGCAGTGAATTTCACAGGGCCGCTTTGGATATTTACTGATAATATTGGGGATTGGACTTATCCGGAAAATCTTACCAATATGAAGGATTTTATTATTGCTTATAGCAATAATTCTAATTGGTCGTATTCACTGGTAAAATTCCATCCTGAGTTTAATTATTTTTTAGATTGTGATAGACAAAGTAATCCTGTTTACGGAATAGTTTATTGTGCAAATAATTATACAAGCGAACAATTTGATACAGATTTGAGATTGACTTCTACTTTTGCTCAAGCTACATCTCCTTTTGTTTCGTGCACAAAAAATTGGTCAGTACTAAATAGTAATGCAGTTTCAGGAGGAGATTTAATTGATTATGATCCTTACTTCAATGGAGCTGGCCCTGGAGTTGGACCTATGTATGCAGCAATGGTAAGTAGATTATCTAACTATCAGGGCAGTGGAAAATCTGCAAAACAATTGGCTGCTGAAATGTATTCAACAGGTAACATGTATTATTGTAATTGTGCTGGAACTTTTGGAGCAACTAGTGTAAATTGTTGCTTATCCAATTTTGTTATCCCAACTGCATCATTAGATCAAGAATGGACTTCATACAGAGAAATGTACCTTGCAGAAAAACAGAAATTAATTTTGGAGGAGGCACACAAAGCCGCGTGTCAAACTTATGCAGTAAATCCTGACCGTAACAATTATTATAATGGCGCAATTGGCGATCCAAATTTTGCTCCATTTACTTCTTATGTTTCATATAATTTTTGGCCATTCATACCATTTAATTTTCCAAATTGGACTTACATATATATATTTAATCCTGCTTCATGGCCTAATTATGCTATTCCTCCAGCAAGTTTTATGGGTGCTCCACAAACGTTTGTTCCGGCTGCCGCTAATAAATCAATATTCCAACCTTCTTCGTTTGTTTCAAACACAGGTAGAGGATATTATGATTTCGGTTGCCCATCATCTTACTATCACAAGAATCGTTATTCTAAAAAAATTCGCAGAGTTCCTGACTTGCAAACCCTTTCTAATATTCTTGCAGGCGGCGCTACAAGTGCGGCTGATATAGGAGAAGCATTAACTAAAACAGCAGATGATGATATTTATTTTACTACAGGTCAATGCCCTATTTTTAAAAGATTGGAATTATTTTTAAGTACAGTAGCTAAAAAAACAACACTCTTCAATTTTAATAATATAAATCCATTAGTTTCTGAACCCGCATTTACAAAAGATATTTACGATGCAATTATAAGTTGTGCGAGTTTACCACCTGCAACGTGGGTTCCATTAGGTTTTAAACCTGTACCGTTCGGAGTCAACAATATCAAAATCGAATTTTATGATATCACAGGAACACCTGTTCATCTTTTAGGTGCGGATATGATTTTAGATGGAACTAATATTCCTAGTTGGGGTAATGTAGTTTCTTTTTCTAATATTTCTTACAATGGGGTAGTTGCAGGTCAAAGTGCATTTACACTTAAAGCTTTATATAATCCGGGTGTTAGCCAACCTTTTGTTCAATACCAGGTTGCGGGCACAACATGCATTCCTAGTAATTGCAGTCCTCCTGCTTCACAACAATGCAAACCAACAGAACAAGCATATGAAATTCAGAATTTCTTAAGTGCAGTTTTAACTGACAATCCACCACTTAATTCTCCTGTGAATTTGGGAGATCCCGCAACTAACAGTGCACAGTTTTATACTTCTCTTTTAAAATATCCTTTTGATGTACCGGTTTCATATTTACCTAATCCAATTGCTAACAAAGTTTTTTTAGATGTTGCCTATACTCAAATACGTATTGAAGGTCCAAGTTCTTGTGATGTAAATGGATTAAAAGTTTATTTTAATTTTGTACCGGTTGCCCCAATCACAAATTTAAATCTTAATGGTGCTATAGGTTTTACAGGAATTACACCTATTCAAGGTGCGGGGCCTTACGATTTTACTATAAAAGCTTTATACCCAAGTAATCAAAGTCAAATATTTCAGGTAACAGTAAGTTATTCAGGTACGGGTTGCCAACAATATGTTTTATCTAATTGTCAACCTTATGTTCCTACACAGTGTGACAATAATAATTATAATACTACTGTTCAGTTACAGGCAGTATTAAATGAAATTGCTGCAGGTATGACTTCCTTTAACTATGTAACAAATACACCATATCCTGTTTCAGGATTAAGTAATTATAGTCCTTTGCTTCAGTCACAAATTGGTTCGGCTGTTAATTTTCAAATTAAATTTGTGAATAGCGTTGCAGGACCTCCTTACACACATTTTTTCACGGTTGATTTTATGAGTGACAATTCAACATTGTGTAGCATACAAACCACATTTAGCTCCAATTCTATTATTAATCCATTTACTTCAATAACTTTTAATGATATTACGATTCTTAATTCTCCTTCGAACCAATTTCTTATTACCGCAACTGATGGTTTTAATGAGTATGCCTTAACCGGAACAGCCACTTGTCTCCAAATGCAAAACTGTGAACCATGCGACAACTCAACTATAATTTTTAAAGAGAACTTTGAAAAATATACAGTTAGCACTCCTGTTTCCGGAACCACAGGTTTTAGATTCACTAATGATTATCTCAAGTTTCCTAATACGTTACCAACACAAACAGTAGCTGGTAATTATTCCGGATTTGATGTTTGCCCGGCCAATCTTGGTGATTATACTATAATATTTGCCAATATTGCAGGCTGTAGAGGATATGGCAATCATACACCAGGTGGCGAGAAATACTTGGATTTTAATGTGAATCATGGAATCAATCCACCTGCAACTGATTTTAGTGAAATTTGGAAGTATAAAGATTCGTCAACTAATAGCAGTTATTTAACTGTAACCCTGGGTAGCAAATACGATATCTCTTGTTATTTCAGATCTCAGAGCGGACCTATACAACAAGCATATATTGTTAGTTTAATTGTGAATGATGGAACAAATGATTTTGTTATAGCTACTTATACTGTTAATGGAGGTTTTCCACCATTATGGAGGCAACTACAAGGAACCTGGAGCGCAACTTCAAATCAAATGGGAATTCGCGTGAAAGCAACACGGTACATTTTTTCTAATCAAGGGATATCTTATATTACAAATAATATTTCACTAGATGATATATTGGTTAAAGAACAAAAATGCGAAAATGAATCTGTTTATAGTTTACCGCCGGCAACTCCTGAAGATGATTGTGTAAACCAACTTACCAATATAGCATTGTCAAATGCACAACAAAAATATACGCTGTATATTGATAATATAAAGAAAGATTTCACAAACAGATATAATTTAAAGTGTTATCAGAGTTTAGAAAAATTGACTGCCCAATATACTTCCAGAGAAGGGCATTATACGTTGTATTATTATGATCAAGGTGGAAATTTAATTAAAACAATTCCACCCGAAGGAGTTGAACCAATTAATTTAACGGCTATTGAGCCAATAAGTGGTTCACCTTATGGAACTCTTATTAAACAAGATCGCTTGAATAAAACGCATACAGTTTTTACAAATCATAGATTAGCTACTAAATACGAATACAATTCACTGAATCAATTAATAAAACAACATGTACCTGATCATGATAATACAGATTTATGGTCAACACAAAATAACCCTAGTTTGCCTGCAAATACGCAAGCAAAAGGAATGGATTTTTCTGATAACAGCAGAGGATATATAGCAGGTACAGATGGGTCGAATGGTGTCCTTTATATTACAACAAACGGTGGTAATTCATGGTCGCCTGCGACATCTTTAGGTTTAGGAGATGTGATTGATATAGATGTTACAGGAACAACTGCGTTTGCTATTTTATCTGATGGAAGTATTTTAAAAACACCAAATTGGACTGCACCAAATCCAACATGGCAAACGATAATTTTGCCGGGAAGTAACTTAATGCAATTTACCGACATAAATTTCAAAACACCAACCCTCGGATATATTACAGGTAATAATGGTTTATTATTAGAAACAACTGATGGTGGAGTAACATGGAATAATATTGTGTTAGGTACGCTCGCTAACTTAAATAAAATTAAATTCAAAATTTTTGGCTTCGGTTATTATGGAATAATTGTTGGAGACGGTGGAACTGTTTTCTATAATACACCAAGTAATAGTACATGGCAGACCTATAATCTGATTAACAATCAAATCGATATTAAAAATGTTGAAATTATTGATGTTACATCATTTATGGATGTAATGCTGACAGCAATTGATAAAAACGCAACGCCAAATAAAGGAACCGCAATAACTGTTAATGATGTTGATAATATTGCTACCACTTTAGTGACTTCTGTATTTTCTGTACTAAGCTACTTACCTTCTTCTTTGAATTCAATTACTTTCAACACCTACATTACAGGACCAAACACTTTTGTTGATGCATTTGTTGGTGGCGCAATTAACGGCGTTACCCCGGTTATGTACAAACTTCAAAGTGTAAATACCGGTGCATATGTTCCAACAACAATTAGTGTTGTACCTGCAACTAACAATTCTGTAAACGATCTCAAAATAAATGGTTTCGGAAATTCAGTTTACACCGTTTATGGTGGTATGAGTAATGGCCAGTTTTTATATTTACCAAGTGGTTTTGTAACAACATCGGCTTTAAATCTTACAACAATTGGCCCCAATATTAATGCAGCTAAACTCAATAATATTTGGCAAGACCCCTCAGGTAATACAGGTTTAATTGCAGGAAACGGAGGGACAATTATTAGGTTCACTGTTAATCCAGGTCCTTCAGTAGCTTCGTCTGCTCTTAATGCAATTACGTTCCCACCTTTAAATGCAGTTACTGCTGCTAAAGATGGTTCAGGAAAAGTGTACGCGATGGGTAATGCAGGTTCAGTTATTTATTCTTCTAATTTCGGTGCTTCATGGGTTAGTTTGAATACCGGTTTAGGAGCAGGTATAGATTTATACTCAGGCCTTTATCTTCCATCAGTTACACCAACCGTTGTTATTGGTGGTAGTACAGGTTATGTTGGTCAAATTAATGCTACTACTAATTTGTTAGCGGCAATTAATAATCCTGCTAATGCAAAACAATATAATTCAATTACGAGAAATCCAAATAATTTAAACGAAATTTTCTTAGCTGGAAAAAATAATACCAACGATGCGTTAATTGAAAAATATACGCTTAATAATGTTGGTACACCAAATTCAGTATTCAGTTCTGCATCTCAGAAAACGATAAACAAACTTGTTTTCCCAGTTAGTACAACTGCCTTTGCTGTTGGTGACCAAGGCACCTTGCTTCAATCTACCAATTCAGGTAATTCGTTTACAGGTTTAACGCCTTTAGGAAGTAATAATTTAGAAGATATTGTTTTTAGTGATCAGGTTATTGGTTATATTCTTGGTTCAAATAATACCGTTTACAAAACAAGTGATGGCGGCACTTCATGGATATTAAAACCTGCACCTGCAGGCTCTAATATCAATGCTGTTTATAGTTTTGGAAGTGGGAAATTATTGGCAACCGGAACCGGCGCTCCAAATCTTTTCAATATAAGCGATCAAAGCAATATTTATTCAACTCGTTTCTTTTACGATGCTTTAGGTCGTTTAGTAATTTCCCAAAACGTAAAACAATTTAATAAACCTCTTAAAGCTTATGGTTATAATAATTTTGATGCCTTAGGAAGAATTATTGAAACAGGAGAAATTGCAGGTGCTGCTATGCAAGATCCGGAAACGCTTACCGGACCTAACGGTGTAATTGATATAAATGTTTATAATACTTGGATAGGAACAGGTAATAAAACCGAAGTAACATTCACTTCTTATGACGAACCTGTAACTAATCCTTGTGCATTTGTGCAGGATAATCTCAGAAAACGTGTGTCAGCAACATATTTAGATAGTGATGGAAATTTATTGAACGGGTATTTACATGCAACTTATTATACGTATGATATTCATGGTAATGTAAGTTCATTAATGCAAGAAAACCCTGCAATGCCTATTGGCCATACTTGTAAACGGGTAGACTACCAATATGATCTTATTAGTGGAAAAGTAAATCAGATAGATTACCAGGCGGGACACTTAGATTCTTATTCTCATAAATATGATTACGATGCCGATAATCGTATTACAAATGTTTACACTTCAAAAGATGGATTTAACTGGCAACAGGATGCTAAATATTTTTATTATTTGCATGGCCCACTTGCAAGAACTGAATTAGGTAATGATAAAGTGCAAGGTATGGATTATGTTTACACTTTACAAGGATGGATAAAAGGAGTAAATAGCACAATCTTGAATGAGAATAATGATGCCGGCAAAGATGGAGCAGGTGGTACTTTATATAATTCTACTCAAGCTAATTTAAATAAACACATCAGTAAAGATGCTGCGTCCTATAGTTTAAATTACTTCAATAACGATTATATTGCTATCGACGCTTCTAAAAATACTGCAACAAATCGTTTTGATGCTGATGTAAGCGCTAACCTCTTTGCTTCTAATTCTAATAATTGGTTGTATAATGGCAATATATCTGCAATGGTTAGTACCATTAATGAATATGCAGGACCGGGCTCACCAAAGCCACAATTAACAGGTTATAAATACGATCAATTGAATCGTGTTAACACCATGTTTGCTTATCGCAATATTACCGGTAACGCTTGGGACGGGACTCCCGGAGCTAATGAATACAGAAACGAATTTGTATATGACGCAAATGGAAATATTCAACAACAAGATCGTTATGATAATGTTGGAACAAAGGTAGACGGAATGACATATCAATACCATACGGATGGGTCTAATAAAAAACATTCTAATCGCTTGTATCATGTAAACGATAATATTGGGGCGGGAGTTGCTGTTGGTGATATTGATGACCAAGGGGTATTTACACCGGCACCACCTTCCGGAAATTCTTTAGGCGCAATTAATACTGCCAATAATTATGGTTACGATGAAATAGGTAATTTGGTTCGTGATAATCAGGAAGAAATTGCAAATATAGATTGGACTTTATATGGAAAAATAAAAACAATTACAAGAACAGGGATAAGCACCAAATTCAATGATGTGTTTGAATATGATGCAGCTGGTAATAGGGTTTCCAAAACCAGTTTCACAAATAGCCAGCCAGTAAACCAAAGGGAAACAATTTATTATGTTCGTGATGCCTCGGGTAATGTTATGGCAACCTATGATTATAAACCTGTAGCGGGCCCTCAAAAATTATTTTTCATTGAACATTCGGTTTATGGAAGTTCGCGTGCAGGTATGCAAACCTATTTAGAAACAAATAATTTGGATCCTAATTCACCATATTCTACAGCAGGAAATATTTATACGGTAACAGTTAAAACGGGATTGAAATATTATGAGTTGAATAACCATTTAAGTAATGTGCTTACTGTTGTATCAGATAAAAAAGTAGCAGTTGAAAGTCCACCAAGTTCAGGCATAGTTGGGTATTATAATGCAGATATAATTAGTGCAAACGATTACTATCCATTTGGCATGGTAATGCCAGGCCGTAAATACAACACGCCAAATTACCGATACGGCTTTAATGGCAAGGAAAATGATAACGAAGTTAAAGGTGATGGGAATTCACAAGATTATGGGATGAGGATCAATGATTCACGATTAGGAAGGTTTCTAAGTATGGATCCGATATCTGCAAAATATCCGTTTCTTTCGACATATCAATTTGCTAGTAATAGTCCTATCATGGGAATTGATGAAGATGGTGGAGAGTTAAAATTCTATACTTTGAATTGGGAGACTTCAAAAGACGGAAAAACACATTTATCTATAAATCAAGAAAAATTCACAAATGATATTGCATTTAATGTATCGATAAAACTAGGAATTGGAAGTGACAAAACTGAAATCGCAAAGTTTTCGGTTAATTATAGTGATATAGGTTTGTCAGCTTTTGTAGTTGGACATAATGGTGTATGGACAGTTTTACCAGAAGATTTTGATCCTCATAATTTGCCTCCAGAAAATAATGTAATCTGGGACAGTTTCGAGACTTTAGAAGAGTATCAACAACGTGTTCAGGGAAGTGCCGAAAAAGTGGTAATGGGTTTAACATTGCTATCAGGTCATTCAAAAGAAGGAATGATAAATGGCTTAAAAAAGGATTTAACAAAATTAAAAATTTCCTCAACTGAGTTTAAAAATATAGTAAAAAGCTCAAAATCATTAATTAAAAGTGCTGGGCTACCTCATTCTGGAAAAATAAGATTTATTCCTAGGGCATCAGATATTAAATCTGGAAAACTACTTAAAAAAGATGGTGGTTTTGTCGATAAATTTGGCAATATTTGGAAGAAACCAAAAGGAAATAACATGCAAGGAGATGTTCATTGGGATGTTCAATTATCGAAAAAAGGAAAAAGTATGTTAGGGAAATATTCAAATAGTGGTAACCATATAAATGTTTCTGGAAAAGGGAAAATAGCGCATTAAAAATTAAAAATTTGGCAATTTATTATCCTAAATATTTTTGTGGCAAGGGCGCTCTTTTGGTTTCTAAAAAAAGTTTTTCCGTGAATATAGAAAATGATTTACCTTATAACATCGGTATTGGAGAAAAATTTAAAGTAGATGATATAATAGGTTATGGTTTTGATATGTTTTTAATTGATAAACCAAATATTTATTTGAGATTCCTCAATAGTCAAATGAAGGATTATTTTAATATTGAGAATCAAGGGTCTTTTAATGATGTAGATATTAAAAAATTAAATTCAAAATCATGTTTAAAGGTTGAGTTTACAGAAAAACTTGAAATTGAAGACAAAATTTTTGAAAAGGGAGCAAAATTTTGTATTGAAAATACTTTGAAAAGGAGTAAACAGTTTTATTATAATTTATTTGACTCGGAAAATAGAGAGATTGTTATCAGATTGGATGAAAGTGAGTTTAAGAGATATTGTAAAATTAGTGATTACCAATGATCTATCCGAAATTGGAAACCAGAAAACTTTTAGGAATTATGCACGATTAAAGAAAGTTTTTCAGTGCAAACATATATACAATTAAGAAGTTATGTGTGAAATAAATAAATCACTAATCTTTCAGAAATAAAAATGAAATATTTTATTTAAAACACCAATTCTAAAGCTTATTTCTAACAACATTATATAGTGTGAAATTTGTAGTCGTTTTACAGCAGAAACAATTTGTGTACTTCCTGTTAAAGAACTATTCCATGTATACGAATTTGCTCCGAAAGCAGTTAACACAGCCGTTTGGCCAAAACAAATTAAACTATTACTTGAAACAATACTAATGTTTGGTAATTGATTAACTGTCACATTTGAAATTGCACTATTTGTGCAACCACTAATCGAAGTTCCAAAAACTGTGTAAGAACTATTTGTTGTTGGCGAAACTATTGACGTATTGCTAGAGTAAGTATATGTTGCTGCTCCACTTGGATTAATTGTAAATGATTGTCCCACACAAATTGATCCGCTGTTGACACTAATTGTTGGCATTGGTGCAACGGTAATATTACATAAGGCCGGTAAAGAATTAGTACAACCAAAAGTATTTGTACCGGTTATTGAATAAGTTGTATTTATTGTTGGCGAAACAATAGCATTACCTCCTGAGATTGTATAAGTGCTAGCACCTGAAGGTATTATTGTAAATGATTGTCCAGAACAAATTGTACCACTGTTTACATTTATCAATGGTAATGGTGCCACCGATAAATTACTTATCGCAGGTGACAAATTAATACATCCAAAACTATTTGTACCGGTGACTGAATAAGTTGTGCTTATTGTAGGAGAAACAATTGTGTTTCCTCCCGATATTGTATATGTATTAGCGCCTGAAGGCAATATTGTAAATGATTGCCCAGTACAAATAGAACCACTGTTCACGGTGATAGTTGGTGAAGGATTTACAGTTAATGTTACTTCGGTTCTGATAGTACTTGTTGCACATGTAAATGCTTCTACATAATAACTATAAGTGCCTGCACTCAATGTTGGCGTAACAAAAGTTGCTCCTGAGTTTAATACTATTGTTGATGATGGGCTCGAATACCAATTAAGTGTACCAGAACCTGTAGCCGTTAAAGTTGCAGTATTACTTTCACAAATAGTTTGATTTACATTTGGTGTTGTATTTATTGTATTTGCAGGCAAATTACAATCTAAAAATTTTACTAAAAATGCATCGTAAGTAGCTCCTCCAAAAACTGGTTGATACGCTCCTGCTGATTCAATCGATAAAGGAGAATTTGTAGTAGTATTGCCCGCTAAATAAATATTGTTTGAAGCATCAACGTAACAATTATAAGCAACTTCATAACCACTACCTCCATAATAAGTACCCCATTGTCTAACACCATTGCTATCAAACTTAGCTACGAAACCATCATTACCACCACCCGCATAAACTGTTTGATGACTACCAGGCGTTGCAATAGTTGTACCGGTGCTCAAATCTGTAACACCAGCCAAATAAACATTATTAGAAAGATCAGTTGTGCAAGAATATGCACCATCTATACCACCATCTCCATAATAAGTTGCCCACAACCTCACTCCGCTGGTATTAAATTTAGCAAGATAAGCGTCTGAACCCCCACCATTAATACTTTGATGGCTGCCAACCGTTGCAATTATCGTACCTGCCGATGTACTATTTGAACCTCCCGCTAAATACACATTGTTGTTTTGATCAACAGCACATGATTGAGCAGCATCAGATGTATTACCTCCGTAAAATGTACCCCATTGACGAACTCCATTCACATTGAATTTCACAAGAAAACTTTCATTCAATCCCCCACCGGAAATACTCTGATGACTTCCGGGTGTTGCAATTATTGTTCCAGAATACGAATTTGTTTCACCACACATGTAAACATTACCCAATGCATCAACGGCACTATTGTATGGATTCTCTGTACCACTTCCTCCATAATAAGTACCCCATTGCCTTATTCCATTATTATTAAATTTCACAATAAAAGCATCCATAGATGGATAGACACCTCCATTAATAGATTGATGACAACCAGGTGATGCAATAGAGGTTCCTGTTTGTGTATCTGTTGCTCCTACAAAATAAACATTCCCTAATTGGTCTACTGAACATTCTTGGATATTTTCACTACCATCTCCGCCATAATAAGTAGCCCATAAGCGAACTCCGTTTGCATCAAACTTCACTAAAAAATCGTCGTATCCTCCGCCACCGTGAACTGGTTGAAAGCTTCCGGGTGTAGCTACAACTGAACCTGTATTGGTAGTTGTTTCACCCACTAAAAAAACATTGCCAGCCTGATCAACTGCACAAGAGCCCCCATCTTCAACACCACTTCCTCCATAATAAGTACCCCACAACCTAACGCCTGCTGCATTAAACTTTACTAAAAAACAATCCAATCCAGTTCCAGAAGACTCATACGAGCCAACTGTTGCAATGGCTATACTATTGCTAGATTGTGAACTACCAGACAAATAAACATTACCATTATTATCTGTCATAGTTGAATAACTAAAATCCATACCATTACCCCCATAATAAGTACCCCACTGTCTCACGCAAACAGTAGGATCAATTATAAAAGACATTGATGGGTCAATATTATCAATATCAAAACTTATTATGTTATTTTTTATTTGCCACTTGGCATTTAATTGTTTTTCATTTTGTATCACTAAAGGACTTGGCTCTATGATTTCACCTAAAGGCGTTGTTATAACTAATTCGCCTTTTCTATTAATTGCTATTTTGCTTGCTCCTTTAACTTGTAATTGTATTTGTTTATAATCTGAGTTTGGCTGAACTATATAATCATATTTTAAATGTCCGGCTTTACTATAATAATGCAAATCAATTCCTGAATAAATATTTTTATAATTGATATCATTATAACTTTTTACATTGTGAACACCGTTAGGACATACTTCTGAATAATAATTAGTGTATCCCTCTAACGGATTATATTTCTCAATTGCAGCATTTTTGTTTGCATTTAACCAATTAATATCAATTCTATAAATCGTAGTTTTGTCAGGTAAACGGAACGATTTCTCGTTTTTTTTATGATGTTAAAAAGGATTTTCTTGCCAAGAATCTACTCTTGCTAATTGATAACTAATGCCATTATTTTTTAAATGAAAAACCAATTGATCATCAGTTCCTGAAAATAAAATATCAGGTCTTGGTTTGTAATTTTGATCGCTTACTTGTCCTTTATTTTCTGTAAAAGAAATTTTTTTACTTTCTTGGGAATTTGATCCATAAACTGATTCATTCGTTTTTCCAAAAACGAATGAAGTAATAAATAAAAAACTGAGAATGTAAGCGCTTTTCATTTGAATAGTTTATGTATTAAAAATAGTAATTTA
>Ga0206968_10123_pt1 | contig 22331 bp, 19 predicted proteins | sample Alteio_BWOrgHeat_22_FD_153254 | JGI IMG/M metagenome (GOLD analysis project Ga0206968, IMG submission 153254) | Enriched cells from forest soil in Barre Woods Harvard Forest LTER site, Petersham, Massachusetts, United States -... | ecosystem: Environmental > Terrestrial > Soil > Temperate forest >... | reverse complement strand
CTTGCTTCGCTCCTGCTAACTCTGGAATTCGGCGACATGGTGAAGTCTTTGCCGGGAAAAATGTTTGCGCTGACTAAAAAGTGATTTAATGCGGAAATATTGAATCAGCCAAGAGTAAAGCTTTGGCGAATTCGTTTTGATCCAACTCAGTTAATTCATTTTTACCCAATAAGTAAGTAAGAACGGTTTCGGTAGCTAAGTTACCCACCAGTTCGTCCTCAGCCATTGGGCATCCGCCAAATCCTTTGATCGCACCATCAAAACGCTGGCAACCAGAAAGAAATGCGGCCTCAATTTTTTCAATTGCCTTGGCGGGATTAGAATGCAGATGAGCGCCAAACTCAATTTTTTCGAATCTTGGCACGAGTGTCTTAAACAAATAGTTGATTTGCTCAGGCTGTGAAACGCCAATGGTATCTGCCAATGAGATTATTTCAACTTGCATCGAAGAAAGGTCTGCCGTAAACTTTTCAACGATTCCAACATCGTATGGATCTCCATAAGGATTGCCAAAGCCCATACTGATATAGGTAACAAGTATCTTATTAGTTCTTTTACAGATATTTTGGATTTCATTCACCGTATTCATCGCCTCAGCAATAGACTTATTTGTATTACGCCGCTGGAAAGTCTCAGAAATTGAAAGTGGAAATCCTAAGTAGGTGATTTCTTCAAACTGCGAAGCTTCTTCTGCGCCTCGCACATTGGCCACAATAGCCAGTAATTTTGATTTAGATGAGGATAAATCAAGGTTCTTTAACACTTCAGCAGTATCGCGCAATTGCGGAATTGCTTTGGGTGAAACAAAGCTACCAAAGTCAATGGTATCAAAACCTACCTTAAGCAATTGATTGATATACGCTGACTTCTTTTCTGTAGGGATAAATTCCTCTAAACCTTGCATGGCATCGCGTGGGCATTCAATTAATTTCATGGCTTAAATTTACGTTGTACTATTTTCGATTTACAATTTTATTTCATTCCTTTCATTCTTTCATTCTTTCAGATTATGATCAGGGTTCAGGAAAATACAAGCCTTAAGCCATACAATACATTCGGCATTGACGTCAAAACAAAATATTTCTGCGAGATAAGGTCAGATGATGAACTACAAGAACTGATAGCAACGGATTTATTCAAAAACGAAAAGAAGCTGATCCTCGGTGGAGGGAGTAATGTGCTCTTCACCCGGAACTTTGATGGCCTCCTAATCCTGAATTCTATTCAAGGAATTGAAATTGTTGAAGAAACCGAAGAAAAAATTACACTCAAAGCATCTTCGGGAGAAAGATGGCATAGTCTTGTGATGAATTGCGTGAAGCATAATTGGGGTGGAATAGAAAATCTTTCGCTGATACCAGGCACTGTAGGCGCAGCACCTATGCAAAATATCGGAGCCTACGGTGTTGAAGTAAGTGAAGTAATCACAAAAGTAGAGGCAATAGAACTGACTACAGGTGAGATAAAGATGTTCACTCGAGAGGAGTGTAAATTCGGTTATCGTGAAAGTATTTTCAAAAACACCGCAAAAGAAAAATATTTTATCTCAAGTGTTACTTTAACGTTGTGCAAAAAAAATTATCACATCAACATCAGTTATGGCGCAATCAGTGACATACTAAAACAGATGAATGTATCTCAACCGACGATACAATCTGTGAGTGAAGCAGTGATTAAAATAAGAACAGAAAAATTACCTGACACCACTACACTCGGTAATGCAGGAAGCTTCTTCAAGAACCCTGAAATAGGTGAAAAACTTTTTGAAAAAATAAAAAGTGAGTATCCGGTCATACCTCACTATACCGCTGCAAATCAGCAAGTTAAAGTACCTGCAGGCTGGCTCATCGAACAATGCGGATGGAAAGGAAAAAAATTTGATCGAATCGGAGTTCATGCTACACAAGCACTAGTATTAGTGAATTATGGAGACGCAAACGGAGAAGAAATTTTTCAACTTGCGATGAAAATTATTCAATCAGTGAGAGAAAAATTTTCGATCACACTTACACCTGAAGTGAATATTTTTTGATGCGATGTGAAAGCAATTGTGAGGCGCGTTGAAAAATCATCAACCTGATTTTTTTTTATAATTAAAAAATTTTTCGTCAAAAATTTTTGCAGATTAATTTTTTATTATACCTTTCGAACAGTTTTAAACTAAAATATTAAAACGCTATGGCAAAAAAACCCGCTAAGAAAGCAGCTAAGAAGGCTAAGAAGGCTGCTAAGAAGAAGAAGTAATCAGCAACGCTGATACTTTTAGAAAGGGAAGCAATCTAGGATCGCTTCCCTTTTTCTTTTTCACATTTGTCTATTCAACAAGTAATAAAAAAATAATTCTCAGGCTCTTCTCACAAAGAATTTCCTATTCAATAATTAAAAAGGCCACCGCATACGGCCTTTAGATTATCAACGAGAGCAATTCATTTATTTCTTTTCAACAAAATTTTGGAAGGTATACATCATACCAATAGAAAAAGCCTGACTGAACTGCACATCTTTATCCTGATTGTGGTCATAGAGTAAAATGGTTCCGATGTTCATGTTCACAAACCGACCAAGCTTTGCCGTGAGATTGAGATCAAGGCGATGGTAAAGATGATCTATTGTTAAGTCTTGATAATCGGCAAACAAAATGTAGCGCCATTTAAGATTTACATTCTTCGCTATGTCTTTATTGAACTCTGCCAACATTTGAAACGCTAGCCACTCCACCCGCGCAACGCGGTTGGGCGAGAGACCGTAGGGGTTCGGGTTATCGGTAGTAATAAACCTCGTTACATCATTCACAATCGTTAATCGAGGCGCCATAGGCGAAAGGCGCAGTTTGAAATAATCAACCGGGTGGTATTCGAAACCAAGACCAGCAGTAATAAAGGCGGGCGCAAAAAAATCAGAAAGTGTAATCAGAGAGTCAGCTCCGTTTTTGGCTTTAAAATATTTATACCCCGTTGCAAACTGCGAAAGTAAGTTAGCAGAGAGTGCCAAATCCCATTTTTTGTTAAGCTTATGACCATACTTGGTATCAAGGAAAATCCGGTCGAGTGTTTTACGATAACCAAGACCTTGGTTATTGAGCATACCGTACTGCAAATCAATCTCATTATCCCACGAGTTGTGATCGCCAGTGTAATTGGCTTTGTAACTTAGAAAAGCGGTGAGTCCGATAGAGTTAGCGCCTCCTCCTTTCCAATTGGAAGTAAAAGATGCCTGATTAAGATTGAGGCCTGTCTTAAATGCTTTTTTCCATTTGGTGATTGTATCCACCTTTATGACCTGCGCATTGGCAGTGAGGGCAATACTAAAAAATAAAAAAATCAACAGACTTCTCAAACAAGTAGTTGTTCGATTCATGGTGAGGGGGTTTGTCTATGAAAGTACAAACCCGGCTCTAAAGGATCAAATATTGGTAAGCTTAATCTCGTCCAACGCCACCTCGGTAAGTGGCTTGGTGATGAACTTGATCACGTGATTGTTATTGACAATCTTATCAATATCACGTTTGTTATCAGAACTTGAGAGAATAATTACTTTGCATTTGTTGCGGACAAGCTCATTGAACTTCTCGAACTCGTACAAAAACACAAACCCATCAACAATGGGCATGTTGATGTCAAGAAATATAATGCTGGGGAGGTTTTCGGGTTCGTTTTCGTGTTCTTTCAGGTAGTCCAAGGCGCCTTTGCCCGAACTTTTCACTTCTACTCGGTGAGAGAATTTAGTGATTTCAATAATTCGCTTACTGATAAAATTATCGGTGTCATTATCGTCCACCAGCATAACAATATCCAATGTTTTAACTTCCATGTCCATCAACATCACTTCAAGTAGATTGTTTTATTCAATGCAGGCAAAAATATCCTTTTTTATGAAATGGAATTCATTTGTCTGAAATATAAAGGGGGCAAAGTAAGTATTTTGCACAAAATGTAAAAAAAACGGGGTTACCTTCTCAGGATTTTGAGTTTTTCGCCTGTTGTTATGCTCAACGAGGTTTTATTGTTCCAGTCCATAAGGTCCTTAATGGTGACCCCAAACTGTCTGGCCACTCCATATAATGTATCAGAACTTTTCACTTCATATATAGTAGGGTTGCTATTATCCATAGCATTACCGGCCACCTGTTGGGTATTCTGCTGACTTAACGGGGCCAAAGTCAAGGTTGATCGTAACGAGTCCTCTTTTTGTATAGGGCGTTCTACAATTGCTGGAATTTCTTTAGACTTCTCAGGTGAGGGTTGTGCCGCCCACCAGAAAGTATCCCTGCCAAGCTCCACAACCTCGTCTGAGCTTTCCATCTGAAGTGCAGGTGCTTCGGCCTTGCTTTTATTCAGCTTGATCACGGTTCCTGCATCGAGCATTTGATCCTCAATGGCTGGGTTCATTTGCCTTAACTGCTTCAATCGAATACCATATTGCTGGCTTACGCTCCACAGGTCATCACCCAATCTCGATTTATAAGAATTTGGAAGGGTACTCTTCTTCTTCTTTTTCTTAATAAAGTAATAAGCACCACGCTTAATAACATGGTCAATAGCGATATCATTATAGACCATAACACTGGAAACTGTGATTCCAGCTCTAGCGGCAAAAGCGGACAAATTTTCTCCTGAAATTGCTTGTAACGTCTCTACGCCATTAATCTGTTTTCGAGAAGCAACCAGAGTACTGTGTTTACGGGTTGCTTTAGAAGCTTTCTCGGAAGTGATGGCAAGTGAATTAAAATCCTGCAGAACATTGCCCGAAGGTACAACCACAGCATAACGCTTATCATCTGGCACCACACCCGACTTTGCCCATTTGTTATACTCCTTTAGGACACTTTCATCAACAGAAAAGTCAGAAGCTATGTCGCTTAGCTTCTTTTCACTGGTTTCGTATAATGTCACCTTCAGTGCCGGAGCGCCCTGCACAGCATTCTCAAATGCAATTTTATGAGCGAGGAATTTCTTTACATACCAGTAGGTCTCTGAGGTGATCTCCATGTGAGTGTCACCGTTGTACTTGTCTCCCACCGTTTGCTTTACACCGCCTGCCCCCATCTGGTAGGCCTGCAATGCCAGAAGCCAATTATTGAAGTAATTATTGTTCTGCTTAAAATAACGGGCGGCACCTCTCGAAGCAGAGACAATGTTCATTCGTTCGTCTACTTCATTGTCTACTCGTAAGCCTACTTCTCGTGCTGTAAAGTCCTTAAACTGCCAAAAGCCTACTGCATTAGAAACTGAAACAGCATCGGGTACTAATGCGCTCTCTTGCAATACCAGGAATTTAAAATCCTCCGGCAAATGTTCTTCCTGAAAGATCTTTTCGATAATGGGGAAATACATTCGTGCCCGTTCTACTTTCATACCAAAGTAGCGGGCATGCTGGGTAAGCGCGTCAACATCCTTTTGGATTTCACGCTTAGCGTCATCGCGTATAGTGAGCGACATACCCGCAAAATGAATCTTGTGGGGCACTTCCGGAGCTTGTGCGTATGAGGCAGCAACTCCGAAAAAAATGAGTGCGGCTGCAAAAAATCTCATGTACACCAAAGGTAGAGATATTGCCGGAGATAGCGCATGTAAACCACATAAATTTTAGGAGTCAGCAGTGGCCTGCCGAGAAATTACTATCCGCGACGTATTATCATAATGCCATCTCTCAGTGATAGCAACAGGTTCTCTACACGAGGATCACTCTGGATTTTCAAATTGAAGTCGATAATTGCCTGCGTGTCTTTGTCGGGTTTGGGTTGTACAACTTTACCACTCCACAATACATTGTCGGCAAGAATAAATCCGCCCGACGGGACCTTGTTAATTACCAAATCAAAGTACAAAGCATAGTTTTCCTTATCCGCATCTATAAAAATCAAATCAAACGTCTCGGTTAGTTGCGGAATAATTTTCCTAGCATCGCCAATCCGGTAGTCGATTTGATCTGCATATCCTGATTCTTTAAATGAATTGCGGACTTTTAGCTCCAACTCCTGATTAATATCGATAGTGATTAATTTTCCTCCTGGAACTAGACCTTCTGCCAAACATATTGCTGAGTAGCCTGTGTAGGTTCCGATTTCCAGTATATGCTTTGGTTTGATCATTTTGCTGATAAGCGACAAAAACCTTCCCTGCACATGACCTGAGAGCATCCGTGGCTTAAGAACATTCGCATGTGTATCGCGATTGATCTTCTTTAACAGATCCGTTTCGGCGCTCGTATGAGCTTCGATGTAATGCTGTAGTTCTTCATCAAGGAAATCCATATTTCTAGAATTATGATTAAATCTTCTATTAACAATTCACTAATCACCAGTTAGGGCTGCATGATTAACTGACTCATCTTTTCTTCGTCAAACATTTCATTCGCCAAGGCTTGCAATTCTACAGCTGAAGTATTTTTTACGCGTTCAAAAATTTCCTCCAGAGACGTGATCCTGCCTAGGTCCAAAAGATTGCGAGCCATCATCATCATAAAACCGAGATTGTTCTCTTCGGCCATGGCAATCTGCCCGAGTATTTGTTCTTTGGATGCAGCGAGCTGCTTTACACCGAGCTTGTCTTCCCGAAGCTTTTTCATTTCGAGCATAACAAGCTCAATGCTTTTCTTTAATTGCGAGGGCTCGGTGCCGAATGAAGTCACAAACAATCCCGTATCGGTGAAGGGTACAAACTGAGAGCCGATGCTGTATACAAAACCATACTTCTCGCGCAAAGCCATATTCAATCGGGAGTTCATTCCTCCTCCACCAAAAATATTGGTGAGCATATAAAACGCACTTCGTTTTTCATGAGCCAGATGATAAGCTGTACGGCCGATGGCACAACGTGCTTGCTTGACATTGCGCTTCAGTATGGTTTCTTTAGGCTTATAACCTGAGAATTTTTTCCTCTTCACACGTGAAACTAGTTTGGGCACCGAACCCAAATGTTTCTCCGCCAGCTTCACCACCTGCTCCATAGAAAGATTGCCAACACATGAAAATACAATCCTTCGCGTATCCAAATGCTGCTTTACAAAAGTCTTGAAATCGTCACGTTGAAAAGTCTTCACAGTCTTTTGCGTTCCTAAAATATTCATGCCTAATGAATGTCCAGAAAAAATTACAGAGTCAAACTCGTCCTGCAGCGAGTCTTCAGGGTCGTCGTGGTACATCGCCATCTCTTCGAGAATCACGTTGCGCTCTCTTGTAATCTGACTGGACGGAAAAATTGAATCAAACGTGATATCAGCAAGCAACTCAAGTGCTCGCTCGAAGTAGTCATCGCGCAACGACGCAAAAAACAAAATCTTTTCCTTGTCGGTAAATGCATTCAGTTCTCCACCCAGTGACTCAAGCCTGTTGAGTATATGAAAAGCATTGCGTTTGTGCGTGCCTTTAAAAGCCATGTGTTCCCAAAAATGCGCAATCCCCTGGTTGGCGAGGCTTTCATCGCGGCTGCCAATATCGAGCATGATACCGCAGTGTACAATTTTTGTTGAGGTCACCTGGTTGTGAACCACCCGGATACCGTTTTTCAAAGTATAGATTTCGTAGTCGCGCATTTAATCAAATCCGATTTATTTCTTTTTCTTCCAAACCAATCCCAAGGGTTTTTAATTCTTCAAGTACAGGTTCATAAATTTCCTTTATCACCGGAATCACTACTCCCTTACTTCTAATTTTATCTTGAAACAAAAGCTTACAAGCAATTGCCAGTGGCAAGCCCACTGTTTTAGCCATGGCTGTCTGCGTCTCGTCTTCACCTGTGGCCGTAAGCCAGGCTTGTATTTCTTTTCTTTTCCCATTGAGTAAATATCCGAACCGGTGCCACATCACAATAAAATCCTTATCGCCAGAATTTAGCTTCCATTTTTTGTTCAGGATGTGTTCCAGGATTTGTGCAGGAGTTCCTTTCTCTAATCCGATTTTCTCGGCAGTAAATAATCCACTCCATCGCAGGCGTGTCATCTCTTCTCCGTCAGTTGAAATGGCAAAGCGTTTACATAGTTCATCTTCAACATTGTCATTGCCATTCAGGAAAGAGTAAATAAAATCGGCATGCGACAAGGATTTAACATCTTCCATCGGATAAGTATCATCGCAGCAGCCCAACTGTGCCAACACATGCCATGCACTGCAATACCCTTTGTTGCGCAGCGTACCCCGCAGAATCGTTTTGCAGTCATAAAGTCCATAAACATCTACGTACTTGAGTGAATCACGGTTGGCATAGCCTTCATATTCACCAAACCCAGGAACCGAAATCGGAGTGGTGCGTTGAAAAAGTTGTTGATACGGAATGTACTTGTAACTACCATCTTGTAAAAACTTTGCAGTGCCTTGGCCGGCCAATACTACATTGCGAGGGTTCCAGGTGAATTTATACCTCCACGGATTTTGCGGATCGGTATCGGGCGCTATTAGCCCACCTGTAAAAGATTCGAAGGAGCTAATTTGTCCACCCTCGCTTTTTATTTTGTCAATCACTTGCATGGCACTCATGTGATCGATGCCCGGGTCAAGACCGCATTCGTTCAAAAACAAAAGGCCTTTCGATTTCGCTTCCACATCAAAACTTTTCATTTCGTCAGAGACATAACTGGCAGTGAGCAAATGTTTCTTTTCTGAAAGACAATACCGGGCAACCAACGGGTGAAAACTGGCCGGCACAAGAGAAATAACAACGTCCGTCTGGCTAATGGCTGTCTTGCTTCCTTCAACGTTTTCCAGGTTAAACTCAATGGCAGTGGCATGCGCCGAAGAAGCAATTCGTTCTTGAGCGGCAGCTAATGAGATATCACCAACAGTAATTTGCCAATTATTGGCAGGAGCATTTTTAATCAAATAAGAAATGAGTGCCGAAGAAGAGCGGCCTGCGCCCAGGACCAGGATTTTTTTCATACGGCAAAGTAAGCAGTTTAGAAAGAGTGTGGAAAATTTCTAATTTTAATGCCTTTGCCTTTTCAAAAGGTGAGGGTATCGATAAAATGATCTTTGGCTATTTTCAATTTTAGAGAAACTACTCCACGGATGAAACCAATTACCTTTTTCGACCATCTCGAAGACCTGGACTCGGAGTCAAAATATTTGGTGCACAAAGCGAAAGAGGCAACAGCTCACGCCTATGCTCCCTATTCTAAATTTTGCGTAGGAGCCGCCCTGATACTCGAAAACGGAACTGTGGTTACCGGGGCTAACGTAGAAAATGCGGCTTATCCGCTTTGCATGTGCGCCGAGCGTGTCGCCTTATACGCAGCCGCATCCCTTCATCCTAATGAAAAAATAGTAAAGCTGGCAGTGGTTGCCCATAAAAAAAATCATAAGGACCTTACGCCTGCCACTTGCTGCGGCGCGTGCCGTCAGGTGTTGGTGGAATTCGAAGCTCGCCAGAATAAATCATTCGAAATGATCATGCTGGGACCGGAAAATAAGTGGATTAAATGCCCATCTGCTGGTTCGCTGCTGCCTTTTAGCTTTTCCAAAGAGTCTCTGGATGGATAATTGAAAAATCCTGACGAGGCTGGATAGCACGACAAACCGTTCTTTTCATGCAGATTTAACTTATGTAATATTTCTGCTATATTCCATCCCATAAACCATCTTGTAAGGCTATTTTTGTTTTCTTTGAAGTCCGGCTAAAACCCATTTTGTGATACAGGACATTGACATTGCAGACCTCAAGCGTATTACCGAACTGATTCAGACGAAGTATGGCTATGACTTCAGGAATTATGCCATGTCTTCCTTTAAAAGGCGGATGCTCCGTATCCTTGAGTTAAAAAATCTTTCGATCGAGGCTCTGATCAAAAAACTGAGCGAATCCCCTGTATTTATTAATGAGTTTCTGGACGAACTCACGGTGAACGTAACAGAAATGTTTCGCGACCCGGGGTTTTGGCGTGTTATGCGCGACGAGATCATTCCAGGTATACTTCTTAATCACAAGACCTTTAATATATGGCATGCCGGCTGCTCCTCGGGCGAGGAAGTGATTTCGATGGCTATTTTATTAAGAGAGATGGGCATCCACAATGATGTAGCGCTTTATGCCACAGACTTGGACGTGAATATTCTGGAAAAAGCCAGAACAGTCACCTATCCGTCCAAAAATATGGAGCTCAATGAAAAGAATTACATCCGCTTTGAAGGAAAATGGAGCTTGAGGGACTATTATAAAGAAGAGAATGGCAGGGTAACATTCGATAAGACACTACTTGCCAATACTACCTTTCGCAAGCACGACCTGGTCACCGGTGAGGTCTTCAACAAATTTGATTTAGTTCTTTGCCGTAATGTGATGATCTATTTCAATCAGACCTTGCAAAACGAGGTACTCAAGAAATTTCACGAGAGCCTGTTTAAATACGGGTATTTAGCCATCGGCTCCAAAGAGTCCTTGATTTGGTGCGATGTAGCTAACCGTTTTCTCGTGGTAAATAATGAGGAGAAGGTTTACAAAAAAATAAAAGATTAGGCGCGGACCCATGAACAGCAGGTTCAACCTAAATAACAGTTATAAGGCCGTTGTGATAGGCGGCTCAGCTGGAAGTTTTCAGGGGATCACCAAAATTTTGTCTCAGCTGCCCAAAACATTTCCGCTGCCTATCATCATGTGTCTGCACCGGCTCAAACACGTGCGTAATGGGTTCGTGGAAGCACTCTCGATTAAAAGTGTTTTCCCGGTGGTAGAGCCGTACGACAAAGAGCAAATAAAAAAAGGAGGTGTGTATTTGGCTCCGTCCAACTATCACATGTCTGTAGAATTAGGAAATTACTTTGCGATGAGCACCGAAGATATGGTCAACAATTCGCGTCCAGCTATTGACCTTACTTTGGGAACGGCAGCCTACGTGTACCGCGATAAACTGATCGGCATTTTGCTTTCTGGCGCTAATCGCGATGGCGGCTTGGGCATGAAACATATTAAAGACAAGGGCGGCCTTACTATTGTACAGGAGCCCACCGAGTGCATGATTGATACAATGCCTAAGGCTGCGCTGGCTTTGACAAAAATAGATCATGTACTAAAAGTAGATGAAATTGTAAGTTTGATGACCGAATTAGATAAACATTACAAATGATTAAGGATTTACAGGAATTTCTCAAGGATCCGGCCAAGCTCACACGAGCGGCCATGATTTGCTTTTTTTTAGCGGTCTTATTCTCAGGGTATTTTCTTTTTACACTACCACACAGCCTGGTTTATGATGGAGGTATGATCGACTCTGGGAGAGCCACTGGTGTGTACGTTAAACTTTTTATAGTCATCGGCTTGGCATTTGCATTCTGTTATGCTGTGATCCTGTACACACAAAAAACGAAAAAGGAAACCATTGTATACCTTGATAAGAGTGCAGAGAATGCAAATAATCAACGGGGAACAAGCGAAAGTCAATCGTTGAATTCACTGGATATCAAATCTTTACGTGAAAAAATAGGCAAAGCCAAAGGCAAAGAAGAAAAATGGCAGCAAGGACTCAATCAGTTATGCAGCCAACTAAATGCCGGTCAGGGTGCTTTGTATTCGATTCATAAAAAAGGAGAACAAAAATCGCTTGACTTGGAAAGTGGTTTTGCCGTGGTGTTAGCTGAAGGCGAAAAAAATCCATCTTTCAACTTTGGAGAAGGCCTGATCGGGCAGGTTGCCGCTTCGGGCAAAAGTCTTTATTTGGATGAATTACCGGAAGGCTTTTCTGCAAGGATCGAAAGCGGACTCGGCAGTGCACTACCTAAGTATTTGTTCGTTCTTCCAATAAAAAAAGAAAATGAAGTTTCGGGAGTAATAGAGATCGCCACCTTCACGCCACTCACGGAGGCGCTTAGGCAGCAGGCACAGGAAGCTGTCAATGTACTATCAGAGATTAGTTGAAGAAAAAAGTATGCTCAAGAATATAAAATTAAGCGCTAAAATAACAGGGTTGATTGTAGCCTTGGTAACGGCTGTGATCGTCGCTTTTGCAGTGCTCACCTACAAAATCAATGTAAAAGCCGAACAAGATAAACTCAATTCCAGTATTCCGACTATTGCTGACCAGCAGTCTGAAATGCTCAATCTGTTTTTTGATCACATTAACACAACCGCAAAGTTCTTACAAAGCTCTGACCAACTAAAAAAGCAAATCGCTGCAAGCCCTGATTCATTGGAGGCCACAGTGAAGAATATTAAGGAAATCTATGGTTTTGGCGAGGTGTATATAACCGATAAAAAAGGTACAGCCCTTGTTTCTACTGACGCAGCAAGCCGCGGGCACAACCTCGCTGACCTTGACAAAAATTTCTTTGACAAAACTACAACAGGACTACAGTTTAGCGCAGTTCATAAGGAGGGTGAAAACTACTTTGTATTTGCCGGAGCCTCAATTGAGAATAAAATCCTTGCTTTCAAAATAGATCTTGCACCGATCTATAAAAAATTAGCAGATGGGATTGTTGGTGAAACAGGTGAAAGCTATCTGGCGCAAGTTGACCCTGTCTCCCAAAAAATTATCATCGTTAGCCCTTTGCGCAACGACCCAGGAACATTTTTGAAACCACTGGAAGCCAACAGCCGCGCCAGCCGGGAAATACACGCTGCCATCGAAGGCAAAAACGGATCAAGTGTAGGAACTGATTACCGAGGCAAAGAAACATTAAAAGTCTTCCGTAAAATAAATCAATCGGGATGGGGCTTGGTGGTAAAAATCGATACCGACGAAATCAAGGGTCAAGGCGGTGACCTGATAGAAATATATTTGACAGGCGGACTTGCACTGATTTTAATCGCCTGGGCAGCAGCTTTATTGCTGGCACGCTCACTCACACAGCCATTGACAGACATGAGTTATACACTCGATCTGGTATCGAAAGGTGTGCTTCCAGAGAATATTGCAACAGGCGCCCGGGATGAATTCGGACATATGTCTGAGAAAGTAAACTCGCTCGTGCAAACCCTCAAAGGCAGTGCTGAGTTTGCTAAAAAAGTAGGTGAAGGTAAACTAGATGCACATTTTCAGCCGGTAAGTGAAAATGATACGTTGGGCCAGGCGCTTATACATATGCGTGATGACCTGATTGAAAATGAACGTCAGGAAAAAGAACGCAACTGGATTATTCGAGGGGTTGCTGAGGTAGCTGAGATTCTACGCGCTCATGATACGCTTGATGCCTTAGGCGATGACGTAATCAAATTCATAGCCGAAAAAATTGGCGCTCTGCAAGGTGTATTTTATGACGTGAACAAGGACGACCGCGATCAGATGCTCATAGAAATACGGGCTAGCTTTGCCTATTCGCGTAAAAAATATTTAAAGAAGACATTTCGCTTCGCCGAAGGCCTTGTAGGTCAGGCTGCTGCCGAAAAAGATACAGTGATGCGTACTGAAATTCCCGATGACTATCTGTCCATTACTTCAGGGATTTTGGGCGAACAAAAGCCAAAATGCGTTTTGATCGTGCCATTGATTACTAACGAAGAAGTGTACGGCCTGCTCGAATTTGCAGGGATGAAAAAATTTGATCAGTCACAGGTAAAGTTTGTGCAAGAGCTAAGTGTGATCCTGGCTCGCACGATATTCAATATTAAAGTGAACGAACGCACTCGCAAACTGCTGGCTGAATCTCAACAGTTGAGTAACGAACTGACTGAAAAGCAGGAAGTACTTCGCCAGAACGCGGAAGAAATGCAGGCCACCGGCGAAGAGCTCAAGCGCAGCAATACAATGCTCGAGGAGCAAATAGAAGAAGTGAATCAGACTCAGAAACGGATGCAGTTGTTGCTCGAAAATGCGTCTGAGGTCATCACTATTTATGAAGAAGACGGTACCATCCGGTACGTATCGCCTTCAGTGGAATCCATTCTCGGCTACAACCAAAAAGAAATTCAGGGCAAAAGCGATATCGACAAAATACATCCAAACAGCCTGGAAGTAGCACAGAATCTATTCAAGAGTCTTCGCGAAAACCCTGACGAAAAAGTTACAGTACAATTCGAATATCGCACCAAAGACGGCAGTTATATTTGGCTCGAAGCCACTGGTACCAATTTCATGAGCAACCGTGCTATTCGTGGATTCATCCTCAACTCACGCGATATCACCGAACGCAGAAGAGCGGAGCAAGAGCAACGGATGCGTAGTAAAATGCAGGCCTTGTCAGAAAACTCACCTGACCTTATTACTCGTCTTGAGCACGACTCTATTTCCTATATCAATCCGGCCATCGAAACATTTACAGGCAAATCTCCGAAGCAATTCCTCAATAAAAAAGTACGGGAAACCGGGCTTGATTCCATTATCCTCGATCAGTGGCTTTCTATTGTTGAGCAAGTAAATGCCTCCAATGACACGGTGACGCAGGAAATGGACTTTCCCACAGAGCTGGGCAAGCGCATCATGCAGGTTAATGCCATTCCGGAATACGATGAACAGAAAAATATAGAATCTGTTTTGGTGGTTTCGCACGACATTACCGAGCGCAAAGAGATAGAAGTAGAAATCCAGAACAAAAACAAAAAGATTAACGACTCTATCAACTATGCTAAACGCATTCAAAATGCTATTTTGCCGAATTCGAGATTGATTAATAAAGTACTGCCCGACTCGTTTATTCTTTACAAACCTCGCGATGTGGTGAGCGGAGATTTCCCCTGGTTCGTTCAGATAAAAAATGACATTTTCATTGCGGCAGTAGACTGTACAGGTCATGGTGTGCCAGGTGCTCTTCTTTCTTTGATCGGATATTTTCTGCTTAACGATATTGTACGCAGCCGTAAGATCACAGAGCCAGGTAAAATATTAGACCTCCTGGACGAAGGTGTGACCCAGACCTTGCGTCAGGATCAGGATGATTCAGCTACAAAAGACGGTATGGACATCGCTCTTTGCCGCATCAATACCGAAACACGAACGGTTGAATACGCGGGTGCTCACCGTCCATTGTATTTTATGAAAGGCGGAGTGATGGATGAGGTGAAGGGCAATAAATTCCCGATAGGTGGTGGCATTTATAAAAACCAGACCAACTTTACTACCACCAAACTGCAATTAGGCAAAGGTGATTCGTTTTATTTCAGCTCAGACGGGTTCCCCGACCAGTTTGGCGGACCGGAAGTTCGTAAGTTTGGACCCAAGAAGACCCGTGAAATTATTGAGCAAGTGCATAAAAAATCGATGGAAGAGGCTGTTCAGGTCTTTGATCACGAATGGGAAAGCTGGAAAGGCGAGCACAAACAAACAGATGATGTACTTTTGATAGGAATTAAATTTTAAACCATAAATTCGGAACTTCAAACCCCCACAGCAATGAATTATATCTACGACCTGCACCGTACCATGATGGCGCAGAAATTGATCCTGGTGTATGAAGGGGACTTCACCCAGGAAACTACTAAATCGATCCTCTCCATGGCCGAACGTAATTTGGATTCATCAGGAGAAGAATCGGGCACCCGGCGCAAGGTCTTTAATGTGATGGTAGAAGCATTGCAAAACATTGTAAAGCACAGTAGTGAGCAAGGAACACGTGCTGGCTCGCTGATGAGCAAGAGTGCTATTTTCATGATCAGCAAAGACGATAACCGCTATTGCGTAATGACGGGCAACCCAATTGCTAAAACCAGTGTAGCCAAACTCAAAGGCAACCTTGATGACCTTAACAGCAAGGACAAAGAGGGATTAAAAGAAATGTATAAAGACATTATCAAGAACACGCAGATTTCTGAAAAAGGCGGGGCAGGTCTCGGTTTTGTGGACATGGCCCGGAAATCAGGGGAAAAATTAGAATTCACGTTTGCCAACATGGATGACGAACATGATTTCTTCTGCCTGAGAGTGAATATATCGCGTGAAAAAGAATAATTAAAAAAATAAAAACTGAATCAATCATGGAAATCCTCAATCTGAAAGGTACTGAAGATACCCCCACCATCCTCCTCGATAAAAAGAACGGTATTTTTGAAATCAGCGGGCGCTCATTGCCTGAAGACTCAGCTGAATTTTATCGCCCCGTGTTGGAATGGATCGGTGCTTATGCCAAAGACGCCAATGCATCCACCGAGTTCGTCTTCAAACTGGAATATTTTAACACAGCCTCGTCAAAACTGATTCTTGATGTGCTCTCCGCATTGGAAGAAATCAAAAGCATGAAAATTCTGTGGTATTTCCACGATGACGATGAAGACATGGAAGAAGCCGGACAGGAATTTTCTGAACTGGTGGAGATCCCCTTTGAGTTTAAAACCTATTAAAAAATCGTTAATCGTTAATGGTTATTAGTTGTTAGTAATACACAACCCAATTGACGATTAACAAATAACGATTAACGAAGAAGGATGAGTGAGGAAATTCTCAAAGCGCTCACACAACTATTCGCTATCATCACCAAGCAGGATGGTGGCGTTACCGAAAACGAGCGCCAATTTGTAATCAATTTTTTTCAACAGGAACTCGATCAGGACACGGTAAAAGAGTACGTGGCCCTGTACGATGATTTTTCAGGATACAGCAAACTGGGCACCCCGGATGAAGACAAAAACAAACTTACCTCAGTACGGGATTCAGTAAAAACGCTTGGGATCTGCAAGAAGATCAACAAGACTCTCACCCAAAAACAAAAGGTGGTTGTACTTACCAAGCTGCTGGAGCTGATAGGCTCCGATAAAAACTTCACCCCACAACGTATTGAGATCATCAACACGGTCTCCACCGTTTTCAATATAGGGCAAGAAGAATATAAGCTGGTTGAGACTTTTATTATCGCCCAGCAAGTTGATCAGCTCAATTTTAAAGACATTCTCCTGGTTGACTCAGCCGAAACCAAATCAGCCGAAAACCAGAAGCACTCGCATGCACACATAGAAGGTCATTTGATCTTCATGCGCATAAACAGTGTAGGCTTATACTTCACGAAGTATTTGGGCAATGAATCAAATGTGCTCAATGGGTTTATCATGCAACCCAACAAAGTATATTTATTCTCTCACGGCAGTACTATAAAAACTCAGGCGGGTGATGCGCTTTATTACAGCGACTTAGTGGCTCATTTTAACGAGGAAATTAAGACCACAAAACTTTCGTTCAATGCCAATGTAGAAGAGTTTAAATTTCCGAACGGAGCAATTGGTCTGCGTGACGTATTGATCTCAGAAGGCCCCGGAAAGCTAATGGGTATTATGGGTGCCAGTGGTGCGGGGAAAACTACTCTCCTGCTTACCCTCGCCGGATTAGAACAGCCATCGAAAGGAGAAATAAAAATCAATGGGTTTAACATCCATACAGAAAAAGATAAGATCGAAGGTGTGATTGGTTTCGTTTCGCAAGATGATTTGCTCATCGAAGAGTTGACCGTTTATCAAAACCTGTATTACAACGCCAAGTTGTGCTTTTCTCATTTCACAGAGCAACAATTGCATGAACGCGTGATGAGCACGCTTGAAAACCTTGGCCTTGATCAGCGCAAGGATTTGACTGTAGGAAGCGTCCTTGATAAAAAAATCAGTGGGGGTCAGCGCAAACGCCTGAACATTGCATTAGAATTAATTCGTGAGCCTGCCATCTTATTCCTTGATGAGCCTACTTCCGGGCTTTCGTCCCGCGATTCGGAAAATGTAATCGACTTATTAAAAGAACTTTCCCTCAAAGGGAAATTGATATTTGTGGTAATCCATCAACCTTCATCAGACATCTACAAAATGTTTGATAAGATGATCATCATGGATACCGGCGGTTTCCCGGCATATTACGGATCTCCGGTGGAGGCAGTAACTTATTTTAAGAAAGCCACACATCAGGTAGACAGTAATCGCGGCCAGTGCGAAACTTGCGGTAACGTAAACCCCGAACAGATATTTAACATCATCGAATCCAAAGTAGTTGATGAATATGGACAGCCCACTGGCAAACGAAAAGTGACTCCACCGCAATGGCACGAGATGTATCAGCAGCGGTTTAAAATCAACAAAGTTGAAGACGTAAAGGAAACACCGCCAAGCACGCTAAGTATTCCGAACAGGATCAAGCAAACAGTTATCTTCACCACTCGCGATTTTCTTGCCAAGCTAAGTAACAAACAATATCTTCTAATCAACTTACTGGAGGCGCCATTGCTGGCTGTCATCCTTGCCTTTATTATCAAGTATAAAAGTGCACCGGGCGGTAAAGAATATATTTTCCGTTTCAATGATAATTTTCCTGCCTATTTACTAATGGCGATCATCGTGGCGTTGTTCATGGGCCTTACCGTTAGCGCGGAAGAAATCATCCGCGATCGCAAAATTCTAAAACGCGAATCGTTCTTAAACCTTAGCTGGAACAGCTACCTGATTTCAAAATTGAATATCCTGTTTCTTCTTTCGGCTATCCAGACTCTCACTTTTGTAGTCATTGGCAATTTGATTTTGGAAATTCACGGAATGACAATGGCAATGTGGCTGGCCCTTTTTACTACCTCGTGTTTTGCCAACGTACTAGGTTTGAATATTTCATCAGCATTCAATTCGGCTGTTACGGTTTATGTAATGATCCCTCTGTTGCTGATTCCTCAAATGATTCTGAGCGGATTGCTTTTCAACTTCGATAAACTTAATGACCTGATTAGTGCCAAAGGTAAAGTGCCTATCGTTGCCGATTTCATGGCCTCACGATGGGCATACGAAGCCATTGCTGTTTATCAATACAAGTTCAATGAATATGAAGAGCCTTTTTTTGAATATGAGCGAGAGGAAGCAAAAGCTGATTTCAAGGCTGCTTTCCTGGCCGATGAGCTAAAGAAACGCAATCGTTATATACTCGATAACTTTGAAAGCAAGAATGATTCAATTCGAAAAATAGTTGCTGCTGATCTCACTATCTTAAGAGACAACTTGCGAGACGAGCCGTTCCGTAAAGGCTTTGAGAAGGTTAACGTTGAGCAAGATTTTTCGATCGGAAAATACACGAAAGGCCTGGGTTCGGGATTTGAAAGCTATCTGGAAGATTATCGCAAGCACTATCAAAAAATCTATAATGACAACGTCAACCTCATCGAAAAGAAGATGGCTTTCTATGAGAAAAACGGAGTCAATGTTAATCAAGAGAAAAACACCTACCATAATGAAAGCCTGAGCGACCTTGTGAGGAATATCAATGTGAAAGAGCGGCTTTTGGAATATAAAGGGAAACTCATTCAACAAATCAACCCAATCTTTCAAGAACCGAAACCGTCAAATGCGCTGGATTATAGAACCGCATTCTTCCTTCCTGAAAAAAACTTCTTCGGAGCTACTGTTAGTACATTTATTTTCGACCTGATGGTGGTTTGGGTAATGGCTTTGGCCTTCTACGTAGCTTTATATTTCGAATGGCTGCGTAGAATCGTCGATTTCTTTGGAAATGTGAGCATTCCCGACAAGGTAACGATCCCCTTCCGTAGGAAATAAATGTTTTGTAACGATGGCTGAATTTTTAATTTTGTAACCAACATGAAAACTATGAGAATAGTAATGATCGGCTTAATGGCGGCCTTATTGCTGGCTGCCTGCGGCAAAGGCAAAAAGCCTGATGAGCAAGCCTTTCTCAACAGCCTGGATTCGGCCAAAAAAGGCCCTTCTATTGATGAGGAGGTGATTGGAAGCATTTTGCAGCAAATCCCAAGTCCATTGGAAATCTCTGTTCTTTTAAAAGAATCAGGTACCAAATACAATTTTGGACTGCTCAATACACCCGACAATCTTTCAAAGTACAATAGCAACTATAAGAAAGCCCTTAATTTGGGTATTTACGGTACTGACTTAGGTTATACCAATATCTACGAACAAAATCAGGATGGTATTAAGTACTTGTCATCCATCAAATCACTTGCTGACGGGTTGAATATTGGTCAGTTTTTTGACATCGAAACCATCGGACGCCTTGCCGGTAACAGCAAAAACCTGGATTCTTTACTGCTTATTACTACTCAAAATTTTAACGACATCAACCGCTATCTGCAAACTCAGGGCAGAGCCAATTTAAGTGTCCTTTTGCTTACCGGTGGCTGGATTGAAGCGATGGAGATCACCTGCCAGGTGGCCGCAAAAGACCCTAAAAACAAGGAGTTGAAGGAGAAAATTGGTGAGCAGAAAATCATTCTTGAGCAAATCGTGCTTTTATTCTCCTTTTATAAGGACGACGAAAACATGGCATCCTTATTGAAGGATCTCAATGAATTGAAGGCTGCTTTTGATAAAATAAACATTACATATACCTATAAGGAATCAACCATGGAAATTGTCAATGGTGTGGCTGTAATCAAGGACAATAGCACAACAACGATTGACATCACAGACAAGGACATTCAAAATATCACGAGCATCACTAGTTCTCTAAGAAATAAAATAGCCAGCTAATACGAAAATCAATCTATGAAAAATGTAATTACTTCCTTGCTGTTGGTCTCTTTCATCGGATTAGGTTCCACCAAATTGGCAAGTCAATGCAATCCGGATAATTTCGCAAATGCCTGCATTCCGAAATTGGCTTCGGGTTTTAATTTCTTAAAAAGTTATAAAGTAGACGGTGAAGGCGGGTCCAAAGACAAAGTGGAATATAGCTATGTATTCACCAAGGGTACACAATATATGATCAACCTTTGTGCCGATGGAGCAGCAACAGACGGGATCGTAGTTTCCCTGTTCGATTCGGGCCGCAACAAAGTAGCCACTAGCAAGATCAATGGTCAGTTTATTACTGCAATTGCCTATCCTTGCAATGCTACCGGAATTTATTACATCCAGTACACTTTTGATGGCTCCGCCGGCAAATGTGGCGGAAGCGCTCTTGGATTCAAGAGATAAGATTAACTGAAAATCATTTTAAACCCCGTCCCTCCCGGCGGGGTTTTTGTTTTGTACAAGGGAATAAGGAACTTAACTCTTGAAAATATAAATCCATGCCCAAAGTACTTATCATAGAAGATGAAGCCAGCATACGGGCCGTGTTAAAAGACATCCTGAAAGACCAGAAGGACTTGCTTTTAGAAGTAGATGAGGCCAAAGATGGTGCCGAAGGGTTGGCAAAATTAGAAAGTGACAATTTTGATCTAGTCTTTTGTGACATCAAAATGCCAAAAATGGATGGCATGGAAGTGCTTAATCAAGCGAAAGCCAAAGGCATTACTGCAGTTTTTATCATGATTTCTGCACACGGCACTACATCCCTTGCTGTAGATGCAATAAAGAGCGGAGCTTATGATTTCTTACAAAAACCTCCGGATTTAAACAGGCTGCTTATTACGCTGCGCAACGCTCTGGATAAAAATACCCTCGTAAAAGAGACTGTTTTATTGCGGAAAAAAATATCAGAACGACATGAAATAATTGGTCAATCTGCTGCCGCCAGAGAAATGATGACCATGATTGATAAAGTTGCCCCAACAGATGCTCGCGTTTTGATCATTGGGCCAAACGGATCAGGCAAAGAGCTTGTAGCGCAGCAGCTTCACGAAAAAAGTACCCGGTCTTCACTGCCATTTGTTGAAGTGAATTGCGCAGCCATCCCAACGGAGTTAATTGAAAGCGAACTGTTTGGTCATGAGAAAGGTGCATTTACATCGGCTATAAAGCATCGTGTCGGGAAATTTGAACTGGCAGAACAAGGCACTCTTTTTCTGGATGAAATTGGTGACATGAGTTTATCGGCTCAAGCCAAAGTACTTCGGGCGTTACAAGAGAATAAAATCACCCGTGTAGGAGGCACCAAAGACATTGCAGTAAATGCACGCGTTGTGGCTGCTACCAATAAAGACCTGAAAAAGGAGATTACCGAAGGTCGGTTCCGCGAAGATTTATATCACCGGTTATCGGTAATTGTTATCAAAGTACCTTCATTGAAAGAGCGAAAGGATGATATTCCTTTATTAGTTGATAAATTCCTTGATGAAATCTCTTCAGGCACGGGTACCCGAAAAAAAGTAATTGAAAAAGAAGCTTTAAGTATCCTTTGCGAAAACGAGTGGAGCGGAAATATCCGAGAGCTTCGAAATGTAATTGAAAGGCTTGTGATTATGAGCGAAGGCGTAATCCAACCGGCCGATGTAAAAAAATACCTCTAAGGGTAGGTTAAATCCTTTTTACAGCGTTGTTTTTAACTTCCTTTTTGCTGTATGTAGGGCATGTATACTGGCTGCATGCAGAGATGAAGGCAACAAGGGCGATAAATGCTAGAACTTTTTTCATGGTGGTTGCTTTGACTGTGAACAAAATTATCAATCTTTTATTTCCAAACAAATTTTAACCCCCGGAAATGGCTTTTTGCCGACTTTTTTTTCATCCTATCAGCAAATTACATCCTCGGATATCACTGTTGTCCATTCGGCCAAGTACTTCAAAATTAGCGCCTTGCGACCTGCCCAAATCTTCCGTTTCGATAAA
>Ga0206968_10036_pt1 | contig 22493 bp, 20 predicted proteins | sample Alteio_BWOrgHeat_22_FD_153254 | JGI IMG/M metagenome (GOLD analysis project Ga0206968, IMG submission 153254) | Enriched cells from forest soil in Barre Woods Harvard Forest LTER site, Petersham, Massachusetts, United States -... | ecosystem: Environmental > Terrestrial > Soil > Temperate forest >... | reverse complement strand
GTTGTGATTCAGTAAAGATCACTGATGGGAGATTTGATTTTAAGCTTATATAGTATGAAAAGAGGTTTTATAAACGTCTTAGTTTTTCTATTCCTCCTTTCTCTTGAGGGTTGCTTCTTATTTCCCGACCCTAAGGAGACTTTACCACCAGCTACTCAGACAGGAGCTAATACTTTTGGCTTTTTGCTTAATGGTCAAGTTTGGTTACCAAGTGGTAATGATGGCTATCCAAATTTAAGCCCAACGTATGAACCTAATTTTAATGGAAAGCCAATATTTAATATTTCCTGTTATCGCTACGCCTCCAATAATGAAAGACAAGACTTTGGATTAGGTATTAATGGGATATATAGAGAAGGTATTTATGATGTATCGGTTGATAGTATAGCTTCTGCATTATTTACTTCAAAAAACTGTGAGTACCTATATTATGATAGCTTAGTTTATAGAAGGGGAACCATCACAATTACCAAACTAGCATTACCCATTATTTCAGGAACCTTCAATTTTGTAATGTACAAACCCGGTTGTGATTCAGTAAAGATCACTGATGGGAGATTTGATTTTAAGCTTATATAGTATGAAAAGAGGTTTTATAAACGTCTTAGTTTTTCTATTCCTCCTTTCTCTTGAGGGTTGCTTCTTATTTCCCGACCCTAAGGAGACTTTACCACCAGCTACTCAGACAGGAGCTAATACTTTTGGGTGTTTAGTTAATGGTACGGTGTGGTTGCCGAAGGGATTTAATGGAACGACAAATTTAAGCCCAAGTTATGATCCTAATTTTAATGGAAAGCCCATACTCAATATAACTAGCTATCGAATAGTTTCAGACACGGAGACTCAGGAAATAGCTTTAGGTATTAATGGAATTTATAAAATCGGGACTTACACTGTAATGAAAGATACCTTGGCATTTGTTTCATTTAATATAAAAAAATGTAATTACTTCTATTTTGACTCATTAGTTTACCGGAAAGGTTCAATTGTAATTACTAAGTTAGACCTACCAATTATATCAGGGACTTTTGATTTTATTTTATATAAACCAGGCTGTGACACTTTAAAAATTACTAACGGAAGGTTCGATATTAAATTATGACTATGAAAAAATTCGTTTGGGTTACTGTCTTTTTTTTTCCGACCTATCTTTTGTTTGGGCAAATTAATTATGTGCAACAATATAACGGTGTCGTCAGGTCTTTCGACCTGACACGTCCCTGCCCATTCTTTTGTTTGAGAAGCCTTCTTGATCTTAGTCGATAGATTGTAGGTGAATAAGACTGACAAGCAGAGTAGAATTGTCAGGTCGAAAGACCTGACTTCACGGTAAAAAACACAAGGTCGAGGCGATTTAGTGGCCGTTGTTTAATGTTATTGGAACGAGCTATTTGACTGAAAAATATATTTAGAATGAAAAGAGGTTTTGTAAACGTCTTAATTTTTGTTCTTCTCCTTTCTCTTGAGGGTTGCTTCTTATTTCCAGATCACAAAGAAACCTTGCCGCCAGCTACTCAAACTGGAGCTAATACTTTTGGGTGTTTAGTTAATGGTACGGTGTGGTTGCCGAAGGGATTTAATGGAACGACAAATTTAATTATGAGCTATGATCCAACTTATGCTGGAGGAACATTTGATATAGCTACCTACAGGATATTATCTGATCAAGATCGTGAATACATTTACATTTTTATGTCGAAACTTAATAAAGCGGGTGTATATAAACTGAATGACATCCACGTTGGCTCTGCGACTTTTGATTATTCCACTCAATGCAATTATGATCATGATTCTTTGGTTTATCGAAATGGTGCTTTGGACCTGACTAGATTTGACCTGTCTGCAGGAATAATTTCAGGAACTTTTCAATTTACTCTTTTTAAAAAAGGTTGCGATAGTCTTAAGGTGACTCAAGGTAGGTTTGATATGAAACTATAAAATATTTTAATTGATATGAAAAAAATTGGTTCAGCTATAGTTCTTTTTTTATCTGCTCATCTTTTGTTTGGGCAAATTAATTATGTGCAACAATATAACGGTGTCGTCAGGTCTTTCGACCTGACACGTCCCTGCCCATTCTTTTGTTTGAGAAGCCTTCTTGATCTTAGTCGATAGATTGTAGGCAATGAATTGTGACCAAGCAGAGTAGAATCGTCAGGTCGAAAGACCTGGAGTCACGGCAAAAGCGACTAATAAGGAACAGAGGTTAGTCTTGATGACAGGGTTTAAGAAAGAGATTAGCACTTGGATATGATAGCGAATTGGATGATGGTCCAACTCCTGATGAATACTACTTATGGAACGAAACGGAGCTGAAAGAAAAATTAATAAAAGCTGACAAATATAGAGAACACATAAAGGGGGACGCAAGAGAGTGTTTGAAAGAATTAGTTCTTACGGAAATAAATGAATAGAGGAATATTTGTCATTGTTGTTGCACTCACTACGATTACGGATTTGTTCGGGCAGAAGTCATCGAATTTGATTGGAACTTGGGTTCTTTTCAAATTGGAGATTGATGAACAAAAAGTGAAGCACGTGAGCGGAGGAAACCCAATCGATACCCTATTCTTTAATGGAAATAGTTTCAGAGAAGTGACTATACTATCCCCAAAGGAAGGAGGAAATCACGCAGGAACGATGAAAGGGACCTTTCGAGTCAAGAACGGAAAATTGATTTTGCAGAAAAGAGAAAGTGTTGTGGAAAATGAGATTAAATTCTTCCAAGACGAAGAGTTTGTCATGCAAATCAGGAAGCGTGGCTTAATTTTAATACGACAAATTACCATACCGCAGGGAGGTAGTACGGTGAATCGACAGGCCTGGTATCATTATAAAAAAGTAAAATAATCAATTTGTTTTGACGGGTAAACAGGCGATATGAATTTCAAACCCCTTAAAGGTCAAACTGAGTGGAGTAAATTTGGCCATCTTTTCGAAAGGCAGGAAATACCAGCTAAGACAATCCTTTTAAAGGAAGGCGAAATTTCTAAAAAAGCATTTTATATCGAGCAAGGCTGCATAAGATTATGGTTTAACAACAACGGCAAAGATGTGACATTCCAATTTTTCTTCGAAGGGCAAGCCGTTTCGTCTGTCGAGAGCTTTAGGAAAGGGCAGCCCAGTTTATTTACTGTTGAGTCCATTGAGCCTTGTACTATTCACATAATATCTAAAAAGAACTTTCAAGCCATTCTTGATTCAACGCCATCCATCAAGAATGAAATAGAAGAACATACTTTTCAACGCCTGGTCTTTTATCAAAAACTCTTCTTGTCGCGTATCAAAGACAATCCTCAAAAAAGATATCAGGAACTGATAAAAGATCATCCCACTATTTTGCAGCGCGTGCCCCAGCACTACATTGCATCGTATTTGGGTATAACCCCTGTGTCGTTGAGCCGGATACGGAATAGACGGTAACTTTCTTAACAAATGTTATCGTCAGCGAGGTCCGATTGACCGGACATTTGAGCTGTAAATTAAAATACAGCGAAAATGAAAGTAGTAATAGTTTTTAACCATCCTTATGAGGGCAGCTTTTGCAATGCCATCTTGAATGCAGTTTCGGCAGGACTGACAAAGTCGAAAAACGAAATTGATCTTATCCATCTCGACAATGATAAGTTTGACCCTGTTATGCGATCAAAAGATCTTGAAGCATTTGCAAAGGCAAGAAATGACTCGTCAAGCGCAATTCAATTGGTTGATCCTATGGTAATCGATTATAAACAACGACTTGAAAATGCGGAGCATTTGGTCTTCATTTTTCCCATTTGGTGGGAACTTATGCCGGCAATGACTAAGGGGTTTATTGACAAGGTTATTTTTCCGGGTATCACCTATGAATATGCTAAAATGGGGATGAAATCAAAAATGAAAAAGCTTAAGGGGCTGACGGTGATCACGACCATGAACACTCCTTCTTTTGTTTATTGGATTCTCTTTGGCAACGCGATTAAAAAGGCGATTATGACTGGAACATTTTGGAAAATTGGTGTGAAGAAAAGAAAATGGATGAGCCTGAACATGGTGAAGTTTGTTTCGGAGGATAAGCGCAAAAGGTGGTTGACAAACATCGAAAAGAAGTTTTCTAACTTAAAATAGACAAGCGAGATGCTGGCAAATTTTGCCGGTTCCTTTTGTGTGTCAAGGTCGAAAGACCTGACGTCACGGTAAGCATTAACAAAGTGGTGAACTCAGATCAATTTGTTTTGGGAGGTGCACTGGCTGTAGGCGTGACACCAAGTTTTTTAAGCACAAGGTCTGAGATATTATACTTTTCATCTTTGTACAATAATATTATCCCAACATTGGGTACCTGCAGGCTGGTAATAAATGAATACCCGTTTTCTTTTGCTACCACTTCGATTGCATCTCCAATTTTCTTTTGGATCGGATTTAATAAATCAGCTTGCTTTTTTTGATATGACGATTGCGCATCCTGCTTGAATTTTTCAATGGCTTGTTGTAGTGCAGAAAGTTCTCCTTCTTTATCGGCTTTGATGGCATCGGGCGTTGTTGCAGGCATACTTTGATAGGCCTTTAGTTTGGCTTGATATTCATTATACTTTGCCTTCAGTTCGTTTTCCAATTGACTCCCATGAGTCTTCAAGTCGCTTTCTATTTTCTTAAATTCAGGCAACTGGCTAAGGATAAAGTCCGGGTCTGCAAAACCGATTTTGCGAGCTGATTGATCCGGGCTTTGAGCCGAAAGACTTGCTGCTAAGCCGCAAGAAATGATAAAGAAGAGTATTTTCATGATCAAAGGTAGATTACTTTATTAGAATTGGAATAGTTTAGAAGAATTAAAGTTGAATTCTTTGATAGTTTTAGGCGGAAGAGAGGGCAGTGTCAGCTTTGATAAAATGTTTAATTTGGTTCGTGAAATAACTGACAATTGATTAAATCAGAATAGAATGGGAAAACTAATTGCATCAATCAATATGACGCTCGACGGGTATTGTGACCACACAGCAATGATCTCGGATGATGAAATACATCAGCACTATAACGAGCTGCTTAGCAACGCCGACACTCTTATATACGGAAGAACTACATATCAGCTCATGGAAAGTTATTGGCCGACTGTCGTAAAAAGCCCTACGGGTAAAAAGCCAACGGATGAATTTGCAGTATCAATAGACAATATTTCAAAGATTGTATTTTCCCGAACACTGAAAGATGTTAATTGGAAGAATTCAAAATTGAAAAAGGAAATCAATAGAGAAGAGCTTTTAGAACTCAAGCAATCTCACAAAGGAGGGAGTAAAAACATTTTAGTTGGCAGTCCAAGTTTGATAGTAGCCCTAATGCAACTCGACTTAATTGACGAATACCAACTCTGTGTTCATCCTGTTATTGTAGGAAGCGGTTTACCATTGTTTAAAAACATAAGTGACAGAATTAGCCTTAAGCTCTTAAAAACAAAAACCTTTGGCTGTGGTTCGATAATGCTTTATTATGAACCGGCAACGGGCAGCAAGCGATGATCAGCGAAGAAGAATATCTGGCTATAGCACTTTCTTTCCCCAACACCGAACAAAAACCTCACTTCGATCGGATAGGTGTTAAAGTGATCGGGAAACGGATGTTTACAACCTATTGGCCCGAAAATAATACAGCCAACATCTTCTTATCACTAAAAGCGCAGGCTTCCTTTTGTAAAAAGGACCGCTCAAACATTTATCCCGTTCCGAACAAGTGGGGTGAAAAAGGAGCTACTACATTTGAACTCGATCTGGTGTCAGAGAAACTTATAAGAGAAGCCCTTTTGCTGGCCTATAATGATGTCCTACTAAATAAAAAACGGTAGGCGAACGCCACCCCTGTTAGTGCTCTTGCTTATGGCAAAGGAGAAATCTGCGGTTTAGCACCAAATACTCTATTCAGTTCAGTAGTTAGCTCATCTTTTTCTGCCTGAGTCATTTCTGCTGCTGGTTTTGGTCTTGCATGCATTTCTGCAAGCCACTTGCTGTCAGCTCTTATTGCTGCCGCTGTATGAGCAATGCCTTTGAATCTTGCTGCATCTGGCTTTACATTGACGTTGCGTGATTTGAACGAGTCTAGGTGACCTATCAACAGATGGTGATTCTCACCAGGGTGACCATGTTCAGTTTCACACAGTGTCATGTAGTTGCTAAAATTCAACTCCAGATCTTCACGCTTAACAGCATAGATGTAGCTGACCGGATACATGTGATGCACTTGAAGGTCGGTGGTAGCACCGCATACCACGCATTTTCCATTTTTATCTAAGTATGCTTTTTGATATTTAGGCCACTCAGGATTTCTCGATACCTCGTGGTCTTGAGATGTTAATTGTGCCATAAAAGTAGGGTTGGTGAAGGCATAAATTTATCGAGTGAAAGTTCGTAGGAAGTTAAATCGTAGGATAAACTCCCATTCTGCAGTCAAAATGATTTGAGTTAGTAAATCAAGGCTTTGAAAGTAATCTGACCTCTGCAGTGGTTCGTGTCTTCACAAACCTAAAATAGCTCAAATGGTTTTATGAACGATAAAATAGTTCGTGGAGACACGAACTAAGGCATAGTGATTTGGAATTAAGAGAAACGAATTATGATTTTAAAGTGGACTTCGAAGGTTGCCGGAAAATACCAACCTATACGGGATGTCAATAGTCGAATATCTTGTCCACTATTGTGAAATTTTTAAACACTATAAACCCACAGTATGAAGTTACATGTATTGATTTTTATTCTCCTGGTAAAACTTAGCTCCGTTACGCTTGCTCAAACAATCACTCTTACGGCACCGCCCAATGGCAATAATCAAAAAAGCAGTGTCACGCAGTGGATAGGCCTTGCCTCTGTCACCATTACCTATCACGGTCCGGATGTACATGGGCCAAATGGCGAAGATAGAAAAGGACACATCTGGGGTGAGTTGGTACACTACGGACTTAAAGACCCTGACGGCTTTGGCACATCGCTCGCTTCTCCGTGGCGGGCTGGTTCGAATGAAATCACGACCGTATCAGTATCGAATGATGTTAAGATTAATGGTAAAGATTTGAAAGCCGGTACTTACGGACTTTTCCTCATGCTGGACAAAGACAAACCGTGGACATGGATTTTCTCAAAGAATTCCACTAGTTGGGGAAGCTACTATTATACAGCAGATGAAGATGTGCTGCGCGTAGAAGCAACACCTGAAGTTTGTGCCTACACAGAGTGGCTTACATTCGGGTTTGACGATCGTCAGGCTCTGTCGGCCAATGCGTACTTGCAATGGGAGAACAAAAAGATATCTTTCAAAATAGAAACACCCAACGGCATGCAGCTTTATGTTGATAAGATGAGATCTGAACTGACGGGTTATGCAGGCTTTAATCCGGCCAACTGGCTTACCGATGCACGGTTTTGTCTTAGCAATAACATCAACCTTGAAGAAGCCTTAAAGTGGACAGATATTTCAATGAACTCAGAACGGTTTAATGGACAAAAAAACTTCAGCGCTTTACAGACCAAGGCCAGTATTCTCAATGCATTGCACCGAGATGCAGAAGCTGAAACAGTGATGACTGAGGCAATGACGATGGATCCGTCTGTAGCCGATATTCATCAGTACGGAAGAGCACTACTTGCAGCTGGCAAAAATGAAAAGGCGTTGGAGATATTCAAGCTCAATCGCACGCGACACAAGGACGATACCTTTACTACCTATGTTGGATTAGCCAGAGGTTATACTGCGGTAGGGAATAAAAAGGAAGCGATCAAGAACTGGGAGATAGCTTTGAAAAACGTTCCAGAGAATCAAAAAGCAAATACAGCTGCCTTTGAGGCTGAGCTTGCTAAGCTAAAGGGATAGTAAGAGTAGTTATTGGTTAATAGTACAGACTTCTAAAATCGTAAATCTGAACTCTTCATTCTTAAATCATTCAATAGTTTGATTTAAGAATGAAGAATAACGAATACAGATTTTTGAAGTAAACGGGAAAGACAGAAAATACTAACATTTTCTGATGGAACATTAACATGCCTTGACAGATCATATAACTTGTCGACAGACCATTAGAATGGTTTGAAGGATCAGATATCTGATAGACTAGACAGATCCAATGGCCGGATTTTAGCCAGAATCCATTTTTGATAGCACCTTTATCTGAGTTACGAGCCGAAGTTATTGGTTAGTGATATGGTAAAGTGGCTTACCGGAAGGAGTGCATGGCAGACGTTGGGTGAGTTCATGGAGTTGAGTAGTTATTGGTTAATAGTTATTAGTTGTTGAGTTGAACTATTAACTATCAACTTTTCTCCTTGCAATAAAATGCATCAGTGTCCAGGCCAGCAGATAAGAGCAGCCGCAGATAACGAAGATAATATTGTAGCCCGAGTTGATGTTGCCAAGCAATTTGAAATGATCAAGGATGATTCCGATGAGATAGGGAAACAGAATTGATCCTGCAGAGCCAAAAACTCCGCCAATGCCAATGATTGTGCCTACATCGTTTTTGGGAAACAAGTCGGAAGTGGTTGTAAATATATTGGCGCTCCATGCCTGATGTGCAGCTGCCGCAAGACTTATCAAAGCGACACCTATCCATACCTCGGTGGTGAATTGAATAAACACAATAGGCAATACACAAAAAGCATAGATTAGCATTGCTCTTCTGCGAGCACTGTTTACCTGCCATCCTCTTTGAATAAGCCATCCGGAAAAGTACCCACCTGCGATACTTCCAAAACTTGCTACGAGGTAAACAACTGATACATATACCCAAGAGCTTTTTAGATCGATCTTGTAGGTAGTATTGAAGTAGGATGGAATCCAGAATAAATAAAACCACCAGATTGGATCAGTGAAGAATTTGCCAGCAGAGTAAGCCCACGTTTCTCTTTTTGATAGCAGTGTAGATAGACTGCTTCTTGCTTGTCCGTCGGTTGTCTCTTTATCGCTGTTGATGTATTCGAACTCGGTGGCACTTAAACGCTTTTGTCGCTGGGGGATTTCGTAATAGATCTGCCAGAAGATTAGCCACACAAAACCAATTACCCCGGTGCCAAAGAAGGCTTCGCGCCATCCGTAGGTAGTGTAAATCCACATCACTAAAAACGGACCCAGCACTGCCGCAATGTTTGTTCCGCTATTAAATATCCCGGTAGCGAAAGCTCTTTCTTTCTTTGGAAACCATTCGGCAACGGCTTTGATTGCTGCAGGAAAATTCCCTGCCTCACCTAATCCTAAAAGAGTGCGCATCACGCCAAAGCCAAGTGTAGATTTTACAAACCCATGACCAACCGCAGCTACGCTCCATGTGATTATCGAAATCTTATAACCTAGTTTTGTGCCTATGGAGTCGATGATCCTTCCAAAGAGAAATAGCCCTAGTGCATAAGCAGTGGTGAACGCCATGACGATAGCACTGTAGTCTTGCTCTGTCCACTTTAAATCAGCAGCCAGATAATCTTTCAACAAGCCAATTACCTGCCGGTCGAGATAGTTAATAGATGTAGCGAAGAACAACAGCGTTACAATTGTCCATCTGTATTTACCGGTTTGCATTAGAACAAATGTAATTGGAGGAGATTAAAACTTAACTACCTCCCAAAATGCTTTCTTGGGCTTCAGGTCTTTATCAAATAGGAGAGGGTAATCCTTTCGGGCTTTCACCGGAAAATCATCCAGCCAGCTGCTGCGATCAGAGATATTCCAGAAGGTCACTCCGCTCAGTACATCTTTATATTTCCTGAACAGCTCAAAACACATCTTGTAGACTTCCGTCTGTTTCTGTTCTTTTTCAGAAGTAAAGTCGGTATCACTGTCTTCGGGATTTCTGTCGCGTGCATTGTGTTCTTTAGGGTAAACAGAAATATCAAGTTCGGTGATTTGTAATTTTAGCTTAAGGTCAGAGAAACGTTTCAATGTTTTGTCCAGCTGACCTTTCGAAGGCTCGTTCACAGCCCAATGACCTTGCAACCCTACACCATGAACAGGCACTCCGGCTTTTTGCAAGCCTTGCACTAGCTTTATAATCTTTTCCCTTTTTACAGAGTCGATCTCGTTATAATCATTGTAGAAAAGCAGCGCATTTGGATCAGCCTCGTGTGCATATTCAAAAGCTTTGGCAACAAACTCTTCGCCACAGATTTCAAACCACTTTGTTTTCCTAAAGTACTCATCACGCTTGTCGGATATAACTTCGTTGACAACATCCCACGCATAGATCTTTCCTTTATACCGGGATACCACCGCAGTGATATGATCTTTCAGTCGCTTCAGCACGACCTTTTTTGAAGCCTGATTTCCTTTTTCGTCTTTAAAAAACCAATCGCCAGTTTGCTGATGCCAGCACAAATTGTGACCACGTAGTTTTAGTCCATTGGCCTGAGCAAAATTTACAATCTCATCTGCAGGTGCCCAGTTGTATCGATTCTCTTCTGGATGAATAGGGCCTGGCTTCATTACGTTCTCTGGCGTGAGGCTGTTGAATTGCTGAAGAATTAATTTGGCTTCGTCGCTCTTTAGTGATTGAGGCGAGACCGAGACCCCGATAGGGAAATAGTTTTGATAGTAGTCTTTAAGGCCTTTCGTTTGATCTTGGGCAAATCCATTAGCAATACAAAATACAAAGAAGGCAAATGATGAAAAGCAATTCAGTTTCATGTTAGTGGTAATGAGTCAGGAGCGATTTTATTTTAACAGGCGATGGCTTTCGGGCGGACCAAGATAGCTTGGCTTCACACCGCCAGCATCGACAACTATTTTTTGCAATACAATGCCCGGATCGATAGCCCAGTATTTTAATACGTGCTTGCCCGCAGAAACCTTATGTTGTGTAACAACAAGTCTCGCGTTGTCTTCTACAACCTTACCCCATGACTTTGGAGTTTCACTTTTGTTGATGTTAATGATTTGAGGGCTTTCATCATCAAATGAAATACCAAGGCGAAGACCTTCATTAGCATTGAAGCTTAAAGTTGTTCCAAGATAGAGTTGAACTTTTGCAGTAGCGGTATCAGTGAGAAACAGGTTGTACTCGAGATGAGGGCTTTCCTTATCAATGTTCAGGCTTCGGGCGGTAACAGGAGAGATTGTAACACCTGATAATGTGCGGCCATAGTCGGGGAGGACTTGCCACGTTATTTCTTTGGATGTAACAGCCTTATCAAAATGCTCGGCTTCGATAGAGATATAACGATCAGTTTCAATAAAGCCAATGGGTTCTTTTCCTGCCGTTGAAACATTGTTGACATTGGCGTAGATCACAATTGGCTTTCCGCTCGGGCCTGCGATAGTTATTTGAGCTTTAGTAATCCCTGCTGGAGCTTTTGTCCAATCGATTTCCGCAACAACTCTTAGCTCTTTTTCGATTCGACCTTTTGTTTGTGAAAGCTTAAGCCAGGGAACATTTGCTGTGATGGAGTAATCAAAGGCAGTTTGACCTCGGTTGAAAATTTCAAAATAGCGTTTCGACTTTTGGTATGAATTGAATTCAGGAAGAACTGCTTCAGGCGAAGAGCTCGTCCAATATTTTTCAGAGCCTTCTACAGCGACACCCATCTCTGCATTGGCAGGATTCTCGATTGTTTTTACTTCGGGCATCACAGCTTCTTTGGGATCTTGCCAATAGGTGTAGCCAATATGAATCTGGTTCATCAGGTTATTCCATTTTCCTCCGGCAAGCGTTTTGTTGTAATGGGAAGAAAGGTCCTTGTCTGTTTGATAAAGCTTTTTAGCACGTTCGGCAAGCTCATCAGTAGCTAGTCTTCCTTGTGACGCATACAATCGATTCTTACCTGTGGTGAAATAAAGATCATTGAGATTAGCGCAAGCTTTGACGGGATATAGTACCAACTGATAAAACGCGTCTTTCTGCGCAGGAGGAATCTTTTCGTAGATGCTTTCCGCTTTCTTTTCAAGTTTGCGGTAGTCACTAACCACTTGCTCTGCCTCATTGTAGTTGACAAGACTGTAAGTTTCAGGGGTTAACAGCTCCGGTTTTCGCCGGCCATTGAACTTGGTATACTTTGAAATGATGTCGGCAATGTCAGTTGCATATTCTTTTCCGAATTGCTGCTCAGACCATTGACGCGTGTACTCTTCGACATTATTCTGATTCCATTTTTTGGGATCCCATGCATAGTCAAGAAAGAAGCTTATTGGGAACTCCATAGGTTTGATGTCACCCACGTTGACAATCCATATCCGGTCAACACCATAGCTGTAGGCCAGATGCATCTGCTCCCATACTTTTATGATCGGGTTGGTGTTAAGCCATTTGTAATTTCTTGGATCGCCAACATAATCGAAATGATAATAGATTCCGTAACCACCACTTCGGGGCTTGTCATCAATCTTTGGAAGCTTACGGATATTTCCCCAGTTGTCGTCGCAGAAGAGAAGCGTTACATCATCAGGCACACGCATGCCTTTATCGTAATAGTCTTGTACTTCTTTATAGATGGCCCACAGCTGAGGGATTTTGGTAGCATCATTTTTTGTTACATCCTGAATGATGTCGCGCTGGTCTTTCACAATTCTTTCGAGAAGCGCAGTCTTAGTATCGGCCGACATGGCCATATCGCCATCACCGCGCATAGCCAGTGTTACAATGCTTTCGCGCGTGCCCATACGCTCAATGCCTTCTCTCCAGAATTTCTGAAGTGTAGGCGCATTGGTTTCGTAGTTCCATTCACCCACTCCAGTCTTTTTCCATTCGGCATGCGCACGCATCATTGGCTCATGATGAGAAGTGCCCATGACTACTCCATACTCATCAGCTAGTTGTGGATTGAGGGGATCATCAGCATTGAAACCAGCCCACCACATAGCAGGCCAGAGATAGTTGCCTTTCAACCTGAGAATTAGTTCAAATACTTTTTCATAAAATGAATGATTGAACCCACCATACTTTTCAACAGCCCAACGGCCTAAGGCAGGCTCTTCGTCATTAATAAAAATACCGCGGTACTTTACAGCAGGCTCACCAGACACGTAACGCCCTGAGACAAACAAACTATTACTTTTTTTAGCAGGAACATCGGCCCACCAATACCATGGTGATACACCGATTTGTTTAGAGAGATCATAGATTCCGAAGGTGGTGCCGCGCTTGTCGCTACCGGCAATGACTAGTGCACGATCTACACCCGGGAATGGCTTCTCGACAACTTGAGTAAGAAAGGCTTCCCATTTTCCGGCAATTGCCGAACCATCTAGTTTCTTATTTTGAATAAGCTGATCGATTAATATGCTCTTGCCGAGAGTCCCTACGATCACAACCTCTTTGTCAGACGGAGCCTTATCTGTTATTAGTTCAGGTGCAGCATCTGTTACCAGGGTTATATCGGCTTTCAAATTGTTTACTGCACGAATCACGCCTGGATAGTCTGTACTGCTTGTATAAAGTGACGCTGATTTTCCAGAGGCAGATAGTGTAAAGTCGCCGGGCTTTTGTTTGAGAGAAATGATTAGGTCTTGTGCTTTCAGGGATAAAGAGGGCATGAGTGCACAGCCAACTGTGATTAGGAGAGTACGATAATGAGTCAGTCTCATGCAGTTAATTTAGCCTTATATAAAATACAGTAAAATATAAAAAAGGAGAGCGAAGCAATGCTCGCTCTCCAACCCTAAACAAATTTAAATTAAACCTAGAATCAATAATTGCAGTTGGGGTTTTGAGGATACTTTGGCCCCGCTGTAACTAAGTTAATTTCATCAAGAGGTATTGGCCGCAGCACGTTGCACGGTTGAAAGTGTGCACCAGCCTCAGTGGGATTCCATGCTGCAATCCGACGACCAAGGGACTGAGTACGTACCAAGTCCGGCCACCTCATCGATTCACCATAGAACTCACGGGTACGTTCGTCAAGTATGAAATCAAGTGTCACTTGTCCTGCAGTTATTGTTTGAGCCGCTACAGCACTTGCATAAGTTACTCCTGCAGGGTATGGGTCGCCATTCATTGTAGATGGTGTTGCTGATAGCCCAAACGCGCCACCCGGAGCATAGGCTGCACCTGTTCTATATGCAGCTCTTTGTCGCACTACATTAAGCATATCTGCAGCGTTTTGCGCAGTACCGCCTCCCATAAAGGCTGCTTCGGCAGCAATAAGATAAACCTCTGAAAAACGCGCAAGAACAACAGGTCTTTCTGATGGGTCGTTTTGAGACGCACGACTTGGGTCTGCTAACTTTTTCATGTAAGGATAGACAGTAGGGGTTTGCATACTTGGCGTAACAATGATTCCCTTAAATTGTCTGGATTTAAAATTTTGTGGTGCACCAGGCACTTCATAATCAGGAAACCATATCGCAGTGTCTATGCCACAGGTTAATTGCCCGCGACTACCGATAACGCCTGGGCCAGTGTATGTGCCGAGAGGGGTTGAGCCACCGCCGGCGCCAGGTCCGGCATTTGCAAGCCAAACCGTTTGAAATGTTTTGCTATAGCGAGAGTCATTAACTCTATCGGCAAAAGCCTGAGTTAAAAGATAAGGTGTATTTGGTCTTATTCGAGTGAACGGCCTGCCAAATTGAACATCCCTGATCAGCATTGTTGGCCCTGCGCTTGTGATAGCTCCTGCGCCATTCACGGTAGAATTAATGCCAAGTACACCGGGGGCATTAAACAAACCCATCCACGGAGTAACATTAATCCCGGGTTGGCCACCTGCAGATCCAAGAATATATTCACCATACTTCGGATCGTTGCTGTGGTCGCTTACAAGAATGGTTTCCTTACCATAGTCATTATTTGGATTAAAAGCATCTGCATAGTTCTGCCATAAACCGAGACCGTAAGTACCTGCATTGGTAATGAGGTCGGTTGCAGTTTGATAGGAAAGAGTGAAATCAGCTGGGCTGTTTGTAAGCCAACCTCTGGTGAGATAGACTTTAGCTAATAACCACTTTGCAGCTCCTACAGTTGCGGCTTTACCAAGAAACGGAGAAGTAGGAGTATTTGGCAAATTCGTAATGGCATTAGTAAGATCCTGAACGATCAAAGCGTATATCGCTGAAGCGGGTGCAGGTGCATCAGATTGTAAAGGAGTAGTAATGAATGTGGTATGCAGCGGAATGTTACCAAAGGTTTGTACCAGGTAGAAATAAAGGAACGCTCTTAAAAACTGTGCCTGACCCAGGTATTGCTGTAATGTGGCTTGGGTAAATGTAGAAGAAAGAGGTGTATTTGGTCCAAGCTGAAGGATTCCGTTCAGTGCATTGATGTCAGAATAAAAACCAAATCCTCCGCTAAAGTCACCGCCGGTGATACCGTTGTAGGTGAACACTCTGGGGTTACCGGCACTTCCACCTTCCAGATACTCGTCTGTACCGGCCATTTGGTTGATCGTAAATCCTTCTGTTCCCCAACTGTTACGAATGTCATTGTAAACGCCTGCGATACCACCGAGAAGTCCGGGAGGAGTAGCAAAAATTGATGGAACAATCTGCGACTGAGGTTTCTCTGTCAATAAATTGCTGCAACTATTGCCTATCAACATGATAGCAACAAGAAGCGTATATTTTAATGTCTTATACTGTTTCATAGTGTAGATGCTTTATAAGTTTAAAATCTTAGGTTCAGGCCAAACATAAATTGTCTTGTAGACGGGTTATTGGCATTCACTGAGATCTGCCGACCGACTGAACCTGAATTAGTTGTGCCCGTAGCATTAACTCCTCCGCCATAGCCGTTCCCTTCGGGGTCTGGCCCATAACCTGCTTTAACAAAAGGAGACCAGATCACAAATGGATTTACGACAGAAGCATATACTCGCAATGATGTAACTCCCATCTTGGCCAACACGGCCGAAGGAATGTTATATCCCAAATTGATTGCTCTGCATTTGATAAACGATCCATCCACGTAGGTAAGTGTAGAACTATACTGAGGGGCACCAATGCTTGCATCGGGTTGTGGAAATGCATTGGTTGGATGATTGGGTGTCCAATAATCTACCTTCAGCTGATTTTGCCTGCTCTGCATAAAGAAACTGTAACCGGTGAAATTTGATCCGCCTGGTTCGCTTGAGAGGTAGGGCACAACTACTTTCATTCCCATTCTCGCATAGACACTCGCAGAGATATCGAATCTCTTATAGGTTACTTTGTTGGTAATACCACCATTGAATTTGGGTTGAAAGTTGCCGAGGATCATCCGGTCATCCGGAGTGATTTTTCCATCGGGCTTATTGTAATTGGCTGTACCAGGGGTAGCACCTGTGGTATTCCAATCAAGAATTTTTATTTGTCCAGGATGCTGTATTGGAGAGGTTTGAGAAGTTAACCCAGGATCGCCGGTTTGCCAGATACCTACCTTCTTATAATCATAGATTACCGATATAGGCTGCCCTACAAACCAACCGTTGCCAATATCACTGGTTTGGCCGGGTTGTGAAAGTTGAACAATCTGCTCGCGATTGAAGAAATAATTAAATTCGGTTGTCCAAACTAATCCGCTTTCAGTTTTAAGGTTGACACTGTTTATACTTATTTCAACTCCATGCCCTTTTGTTTCACCTACATTTTTAAATGCAGAGGCTGCGCCATTGGTTGGCGGTAAACTTACTGGCAAAAGAATGTTAGTGGTCTGCTGGTTATAGACCTCAATAGCACCGGTAATGCGGTTCTCAATTATTCCAAAATCCAATCCGAAGTTATACTGAGCCGTGCTCTGCCACTTCAATGCAGGATTTGGAAGGCTATTAATATTAAATGCTATCTGTTGGCCTGCGCTTCCTTGTCCAAAGTTGTAGAAGTTTCCTCCTAAGGCTCCCAGCGTAGTATATGGATTGATTGACTGATTACCGGTTATACCCCAGCCGGCTCTTAGTTTAAGGTTTGATATTATTGGAATTCCAGTCAGGAACTTTTCATTTGAGATATTCCAGGCTGCAGCAAAGGCCGGATAAACATAGTATTGATGTCCAGGTGATAATACTGAAGCGCCATCCCTTCTAACCGTAGCGGTTGCACTAAACCGGCCATCGTAACTATAAGTAGCGCGTCCCATAAGAGAAACCAGCCCTCTTTCACTGAAAAAGTTAGGGTTGTCAGCCGAGTTTTGTGGATTGATAGCGTAGACTGTACTGGCTAGTCCAATGTTAGTGTTCTGCATGTAGTCAGCAGGTACCCCAGTGCCAAACAGACCACTACCTTGCGTATGTATTTTTTGAAAACTATACAATCCGGTTAATCCTATTTTGTGCTTTTCATTTAGGGTCTTTTCGTAGAGCAAAAGATTTTCAACCGTGTATTGATAAGTTTCAACATTCTTAGCAAAGGCTTGTGATTGCGATTGAAGAAGTGAATTGTTTACAAAAGTTGCAGGCCCGGAGTAAGAGTCATCCTGCTCCTGGCTGAAGTCCAAGCCAACATTAGCTCTGTACTTAAGACCCTTGATGATATCTATTTCGGTGTAGAAACTATTGAATGTTCTTAACCTCCGTGTTCTGGAAAGTATTGCACCAGCGTCTGTTTTAAGCGTCAAAGGATTAATGTTACTGGCATCGGTTTGTCCGGTTTGAGGAAGAAGGTTAACAGATCCATCGGGATTATATGGAGAAGCGAGAGGAGTCAGCCTCATTAAGCCAGAGGTTACAGAACTTCCGCCCGGAGTATTCTGATAGGAGAGTGTGTTCAGCGTATTAAGGCCTACTTTAATTCGTTTAGTAAGTTGGTGATCCATGGTACTACGAATTGTGTAGCGTGTAAAATCCTGATTAGGAATAATTCCACCTTGTTTGAAATAACCCGCACTTAGAGAGTACTTGCTCTTATCATCTCCTCCCGAAACACTTAAATTATGGTTAGTAATCGGAGCAGACTGATAGATCAGCTTTTGCCAATCAGTAGAAACACCTGCTGCCAAAGCTGTCTTTTCAGCGGCGCTGAGCAGGTATCCCGAGTTAGTTGGACTAGGGGTTCCGTTTGGAGTAGTATTATATATATTGGAGTTTCCAAGAGCGGCATCTGTTTTAAATTGGGCGTACTCAGGACCATTGAATACCCTCAATTCTTTCATCACGTTTGAAACACCATAATAGGCATCATAACTCACTTGAGTTTTTCCTTTCGTACCTCTTTTTGTAGTGACAAGGATAACCCCACCTGCACCTCTTGATCCATAGATTGCTGTCGCTGAGGCATCTTTTAAGATTTCCAAGCTGGCAATGTCATTTGAACTGATGTCATTAAGATTTCCAGAGTAGGGTACACCATCAACAACTAACAAGGGCTGATCGATGGCGTCTGCTGTCGCGGCATCGGTTGCTGCGCTACCGCCACTTAATGGTGAACTGGCTACCATGGTTCGGTTTCCCCTTATTCTTATTGTAGGAGCCCCGCCTGGCACTGAACTATTGCTTTGAATATCAACACCGGCAGCATGGCCTTTTAGTTGGTCATAGGCGTTTGATGACGCTGTTTGCATTAGCACATCTGCATTGACTTTAACAATCGCACCTGTGATGTCCCTCTTTAATTGGGTTCCGTAACCCACCACTACTATCTCACCCAACTCTTTAATATCTGACAAGAGCTTTACATCTAATATGGAGCGTCCTTGCAGTGATTGCTCTTGTGTGGCATAGCCGATAAACGAAAAGACCAGTACCGCATCGGCAGGAGATGGCACACTCAGAGAGTATTCTCCATTAGTATCAGTTACCGTACCCTGTGTAGTTCCTTTCAAAAGGATATTCACGCCTGGCAATCCGGCGCTGGCATCGTCTGTCACTTTACCTTTAATAATAGACTGAGCCTGAATTGAAAACGAAACTAGAATTGCCAAAAGCAATAGGACTAAACTAAGCGGGTGGAGGCTACTCCTCACATTTTGATCTGTAGGTAGAATTACTTTTTCCATAGAGTTTGGGTTTACATTTTATTTTGAAGTGGTCTTGACTGACACTAATGTCTAAGAATAAATTTAATTATGCAACCGATTGCACAATTATTTTTGTTAGATTCGTGAATAGATACATTATCATGTGGTATTTTAATGCAATCGATATATATATATGGTGGTAATAAATGGTTTTTTTACCATCTTTGAACCACTTAATCAGAGACACAATTGATGAAAAAGATTAGGCAGAATAATAAAATCGCTATTGTCACCGGAGGAACTTCGGGCATTGGCCTTGCCATCGCAACGAAATTTGTGGAGCAGAAAATCACCACCATCGTCACTGGTCGGGATGAACAGAAACTAAAGGAAACTGAAAAATTACTAGGGAAATTATGCGTGCCTCTACAAATGGATGTCACCGACTTGGATCACATCCCACGCCACATCTCAAAGATCCTTGCTAAATTCGGTCGCATCGATATTCTGGTAAATAACGCGGGCATAAATCTGAAGAAAGATTTGGTGAGCGTAACCAACGAGGAATTTCAGCAAGTCATTCTTACCAACCTCACCGGTGTGTTTGCCATCTCCCGCGAAGTATCAAAAGCAATGATCCGCCAAAAGAAGGGCTATATATTAAATATCAGTTCCATGGCGGCTCACTACGGCTTGCCCAAGGTGATTGCCTACTCTGCTTCAAAGGCTGCGATTGAAGGAATGACCCGCAGTATGGCGGTTGAGCTTTCACCCTTGGGAATTCTTGTCAATTGTATTGCCCCCGGATTCATCAAGACTAAAATGTCTTCAAAAGCGCTCAACAACGATCCCGACCGGAAACAACGGGTATTAAAACGGACACCCATGGGCAAATTGGGGCTGCCCGAAGATGTGGCCAATACCGCTTATTTTCTTGTTTCAGAGGAGAACGCTTATATTACAGGAGCAGTCATTCCTGTAGATGGAGGAAATTCAATCGGTTTTTAATGAACCTTGTAAGTGGTTATCTTTTAGGTCTCGACATAGGAAGTTCGTCTGTTAAGGCTTCTCTTGTATCTATAGCTACTGGTCAGACCGTCGCCTCCTGTCAATCTCCTGCCGATGAAATGCAGATGATAGCAATTCAGCCGGGCTGGGCAGAACAAGACCCCAATTTGTGGTGGGACAATGTTGTTAAAAGCACAAAAGCATGCTTACAAAAATCCGGTGTTAAGCCCGAAGCTGTGCTGGCGATAGGAGTTGCCTATCAAATGCATGGACTAGTTATTGTGGATCGTGAACTGACTCCACTGCGCCACTCTATAATATGGTGTGACAGCCGTGCAGTGCATATTGGCGAAAAAGCGTTTTCAGATCTTGAGAAACATTACTGTTTGCGGCATTTCCTGAATTCACCTGGAAACTTTACGGCCTCAAAACTGAATTGGGTAAAAATCAACGAACCAAAGACTTACGAGAAGATATTTAAAGCGATGTTGCCGGGTGATTTCATCGCTATGAAAATGACCGGTGAAATTACTACCACTGAAACCGGCTTATCAGAAGGTATCTTTTGGGATTTTGAAGAGAAGTCGGTTTCAACGAAATTGTTAGGCTATTATGGAATAGATTCTTCGCTTTTAGCCAAAGCAGTTCCGGTATTTTCCAAGCAGGGAGAATTAAGTAAAACAGCTGCATCAGAATTAGGACTTGCCTCAGGAACGCCAATTGCTTATCGTGCGGGAGACCAACCTAACAATGCCTTTTCACTTAGTGTATTAAATCCTGGAGAAGCAGCGGCAACCGCCGGAACCTCTGGAGTTGTATATAGTATCACCGACAAAAATGTTTTTGACACCGAGTCACGGGTTAACTCCTTTATTCATGTTAATAATGAAGAGAACGCTACTCGAAACGGAGTTTTGCTTTGCGTTAATGGCACGGGTATTCAAAACAGCTGGCTACGGAAAAATATTAGCAACGGGGTTCCTCGCGACTATGAAGAGATGAATAAGACTGCATCGAAAGCTCCTATCGGCTCCAAAGGGGTTACGGTGCTCCCGTTTGGTAATGGCGCTGAGAGAATATTAGGCAATAAAGAAATTCAGAGTTCTATTCATGGCCTTGATTTTAATACTCATGATCAATCACACATTTTTCGGGCTGCACAAGAGGGAATTGTATTCGCCATGCGCTATGGTTTTGATATTTTGGCAGAGATGGGATTGAAAACAGATGTTATCAAAGCAGGCAACGCCAATATGTTCCTGAGTCCGATATTCCGCGAAGCTTTTGTCAACACGCTAGGTGCACGCCTTGAATTATATGACACTGATGGAGCAAAAGGTGCAGCCTTGGGTGCAGGAGTTGGTGCCGGAATCTATTCATCTTATAAAGAAGCATTTAAAGGGCTGAAGCTTATCGGATGTGAAGAACCAAAGGATAACAAAGCGGAATTGTATTCCTCGGCTTACAGTCGGTGGAAAAAGATATTGACTGACACGTTGCAAAAAGAGAATGGAAAAGAATAGCCAGAGAACTGAACAATGTAAAATTAAAATCAAATGAAACTATCAATCGGAACGAAAGAATACTTTAAAGGAATCAAAAAGATTTCTTATGAAGGAAAGGAATCGAAAAACCCTCTCGCATTTAAATTTTACGATGCAAAGCGAAAGATAGGGAAGAAGACAATGGAAGAACATTTTCGATTTGCAATTGCCTATTGGCATACGTTCTGTGGCACTGGTGGTGATCCGTTTGGACAGCCAACGAAAAATTTTCCATGGCTTCAAAGCAGCAATCCTATTGATCGGGCCAAAGAAAAAATGGATGCAGCATTTGAGTTCATTACAAAAATCGGAGCTCCGTTTTACTGCTTCCACGATTACGATATCGTAGACGAAGCACCAACACTGAAAGAATCCGAGAAGAGACTTGCTGAGATTGTCGCATATGCTAAACAGAAGCAGAAGGCTTCTGGTGTAAAGCTTCTTTGGGGCACTGCCAATTTGTTTTCACATCCCCGCTATATGAACGGTGCTGCTACCAATCCAGATTTCAATGTGGTTTGTTATGCTGGCTCGCAGGTAAAAAATGCAATTGACGCAACGATCGAACTTGGAGGCTCGAACTATGTTTTTTGGGGCGGCAGGGAAGGATACCTTTCTTTGCTGAACACCAACATGAAAAAGGAAGTTGAGCATCTGGCCCGTTTCCTTCACATGGCAAAAGATTACGGAAGAAAGAATGGGTTTAAGGGTACGTTTCTTATCGAGCCCAAACCAATGGAGCCTACCAAACATCAATATGATTTTGATGCGGCTACTGTGATTTCATTTTTACGTGAGTTCGATTTATTGGGCGACTTTAAACTCAATATAGAAGTGAATCACGCCACGTTGGCTCATCACTCTTTTTCAACACGAGCTTCAGGTCGCAGCCAATGCCGGAGCGCTGGGAAGTATGGATGCCAATCGGGGAGATTATCAAAACGGATGGGACACAGATCAGTTTCCCAATAATATGTATGAACTAGCCGAAGCCATGATAGTGATTCAGGAAGCTGGTGGCTTTAAAACAGGCGGGATTAACTTCGATGCAAAGACGCGTAGAAACTCTACCGACTTGAAAGATATTTTCTATGCCCACATCGGTGGGATGGATGTTTTTGCAAGAGCATTACTTATTGCGCATGATA
>Ga0206968_10121_pt1 | contig 22521 bp, 27 predicted proteins | sample Alteio_BWOrgHeat_22_FD_153254 | JGI IMG/M metagenome (GOLD analysis project Ga0206968, IMG submission 153254) | Enriched cells from forest soil in Barre Woods Harvard Forest LTER site, Petersham, Massachusetts, United States -... | ecosystem: Environmental > Terrestrial > Soil > Temperate forest >... | reverse complement strand
TCGAGGAGGCAATTCCGTGAAGAGCTTATTGCAATCTCTTCGGTCATTTTTTTTGAGTTTTCTTTCGCAAACCGCCTTGCTTTTTTTCGCCGCTGTGCCGATGGCCGATTCCTGCACGCGCGCGGTTTATCTGGGCCCGAACGATCACGTCATCACCGCGCGGTCGATGGACTGGAAGGTGGATGTCGGAACGAATCTGTGGATTTTTCCGCGAAGGATGCAGCGGAGTGGCGAGGCTGGTCCTCGGTCGCTGAAGTGGACGGCGAAGTATGGGAGCGTGATTGCCACGGGGTATGAGGTTTCAACGACGGATGGGATGAACGAAAAAGGCTTGGTGGCGAATTTGTTGTGGCTGGTGGAGTCGAAGTATCCGCGGCGCGATTCGGATAAGCCGACACTGGCGATCTCGCTTTGGGCGCAGTATGTTCTCGACAACTTTGCGACGGTTGGAGAGGCCGTGAGTGCAATGCAGGAAGAGCCCTTCATCGTGGTGACCGACAAGGTACCGGGCGAAGAGCGTAATGCAACGCTCCATCTGTCGATGTCGGATGCGACGGGGGATAGCGCGATTGTTGAATATATCGAAGGGAAGCAGGTGATTCATCACGGCAGGCAGTACCAGGTGATGACGAACTCACCGACCTTCGACAAGCAGCTTGCGCTGGATGAGTACTGGCGGGGTATTGGGGGCACGGTGATGCTGCCGGGCACGAATCGCGCGGCGGACCGGTTCGCACGGGCTTCGTTCTACATCAATGCCATTTCCAAACAGGAGGAGAGCCCTGACGTCGCTGTCGCGAGCGTGTTCAGCGTGATTCGGAATGCTTCGGTGCCTTACGGGATCACGACACCAGATGAGCCGAATATCTCGTCGACGCGATGGCGGACGGTTTCGGATCAGAAGAGAAAGATTTATTACTTCGAGTCGGCGGTGACACCGAATACGTTCTGGGTGGACTTTAAGGATGTCGACTTCTCGGCGGAGACGGGGAAGGCGAAGAAACTCGACCTTGGGAAAGATCAACGCAATGTCTATGCGGGGAATGTGGCTAAGGACTTCAAAGAGTCGAAGCCATTCCGATTTCTAGGGCTGAACTAAAAGACCTGTTGTCGACCGAAGCGCTCCTCGAGCCGAGGTTGGTGAGTCGGTGTGCACCTGATCTTTCCTGCATTTCAGGGTTGAGTTTTGCTCGTTCGTCACAAACCAGTACGCGTGAGAGTGCTTTCGACAGAAGTGTGGGAACGCTTGCGTCCAACAACCGTATAGCTGATCAGGAGTCGATCCGGATTTATTGAATCAGAGAGCGACCAGAGTCGAGTATGCTTCATCGCTTCAAGCGTCCTTGACTACGTTGTCCCGTCACCCTTGCTGAGGACCGGTGAATGCCTCGTGTAAGCGAGGCCAAGAAAAAGAAGAAGAGATTTGCAAAGACAGCCTGCAGAGGTTGACGGCGAAATACGCTTTTCGGTTCGCCGGCATCGAGCAAAGACTATCGGGCCAAGTGGAGTACGAATAAGGAAGGAGTTGGGCGATGCGCTATTCCTCTCATCAGTGTTTGCAGATGGCGATTCCGTGGTTTGTCCGTTTTGCGCGGCAAGGCGTCGTCTGTCTGATTCTTGGTTGTGTTGCGCTGGCTGCTCCCACGGCGATGCAGACTGCGCAGGAGCGGGACAAGATGGTGCACGACCGGATTGAGACGAATCTCCGGAAGATTCATACGGCGGGCGACTGGAAGGCGACAGATCAGGCATTGGGTAGGCTTTGGCTGCAGATGGCGTGCGATTATGCGGACGAAGAAGACCTTCAGCACTCGGAGGATGCCTACTCGCGTGCGGTGCGGCTATTTCAGCGATCTTCGTCGCAGCAGGACTATGCCTATGCGTTGGATGGTCTCGGGGTGCTGTATCTCCATACCGGCCGGGTGAAGGAGTCGGAGAATATTTTGAAGAAGTCGCTGACGGCGTATGAAGAGATTCATAGTGAGTATGGTGTGCCGCGGGTTCATGTGGACCTGGCGACTCTTTATCTGCATGAGAAGCGGTTCGCAGGAGCTGAAGAGGAATCGGCAAAGGGTATTGCAGGGCTAGAGGGGCAGCAAGAGAGTTATGCAAGTGATCTGATTGAAGCACTGCTTGCGAGCAGTTATGCAAAATGCTTTCAAGGGCGATGTGAAGACGGCGCGCGGGATGCTGATCGTGCGCGCGCTCTGGCCGCGAAATTTCGGAAGGATTCTTTGGTCGGGATTGCGACCTTGCTGGCGGTAGGTTTTGAGCAGTGGAGAAACGGGTCGGAGGCGGAGGGAGACCATTCAATGCGGGAGGCTGTTGCGTTGATCAAGGAGAATGACGATATGCCTACAGCAGTGTTGCTGGATGCGCAGTTGAAGGTGCTTTCGGAGTTTGCGGAGTATTTGAGGCAGAGTCACCAAAAGGCACGGGCGCAGCAGATTGAGGATGAGGTCGCTCAACTGAAAGGTGGACTGAGGTCGGATTGCAAGAACTGTACGGTGAGTGTGATGGGGCTCACTTCCAGCCGCAAGTGATCTGTCGGGTTTTGCGGCTTTATTGGCGATCGGAGGCCAAGTAAGCGATGACGCTGCCAAGGAGAAGCAGGGTTCCGGCGGCGGCGCCGAGTAGAATCAGGCCTGGTGTGGAGGTCAGATTGGCTTGTGTCGATGCGAAGAAGGATGTGGTGTCGACACGCAAGTCTTGCCATGGTGCTGAAAGCCATGCGAGCCAGTTGGAGTCGGTTTGGGATTGGTGGATGAGGAGAGTTGCGGCTGCGGCACCGCTGACAACGAAGGCGAAGATCTGTGCGGTGGTGAAGGGACGTTCCACCTGACGGATAGCGGCATTGCGGCGCAGGAGCTGGGCCTTCCACCACAGCAGCGCGGGATGAGGAATGGTGGCGGACTCGATGGCCTGGGCCCGCGCTGTCTGGAAGGTGTGAGTAAGGAGTACCTGCTGGTGGCATTGTGGGCAAGCCTCGATGTGGGCGCGCAGCTCGGGATTACAGGCATCGGGCCAGTGTCCTTGGAGGAGCATGGCTTTGATCTCGGAGTCGTGAGGGCAGGGCTTCATGCGGGTCTCCGGTGGATTGCCTGACCTGAGTCGTCCTGTTCTTCGAGGAGCTTTGCGATCTTTCTTCGGGCGCGAAAGAGCAGGAGGCGGATGCTGGGAACGCCGAGGCCTGTGATCTGGGCGATCTCGCGGTGCGTGTAATTTTCAGCGTGGGCGAGCCAGAGAAGCTCGCGATCGCGGGGGCGCAGGCAGGCCATTGCGGGGGCAAGTACGGACCAGGATTCTAACTGACCAGAGGCCGAGGTTGAAGCGAAGAGCTCTTCGGGAAGCTCGTGGATGGGGGTGGTCTTCGGTCGTCTCCAGTGGTCGCGCAGGAGGTTGCTGGCGATGCGGAAGAGGTACCGCCGCGAGTCGAGTTCGCCGTCGAGCGGAGCGGAAGCGCCGAGAAAGCGGACGAAGCTCTCCTGCATGAGATCGTCAGCGAGTGCGGGGTCTCCGGAGACTCGCGCGAGATAGGCCCAGAGCGGACGGGCGGATCGTTCGTAGAAGGCAGCGAAGTAGTCGCGGGTCATCGCGCTGCCGGTGATGGGCTCGGCTGCCGGGAGTGTGTCGCCGGTGGTGACGGCGGAGAGGACGTAGCTCCAAGTCATCGGGCGCGGCCTCGTGGGAGGGTGCTGAAGGTTGATGTCACAGGCTGGCTCCCGAGTTGGCGTCGTGCGTGTGCGGTGCCGTGCGTTGCATCAGACCGAAGCGCGACGCGAGAAGCCAGGTGATTCCGGCCGAGAGGATGAAGCCGAGTCCGGGCATGAGGATGACTGTTCCGAAGACGAGGAGGCCGGTAGCGATTTCGGGAAGACTGACGCGGAGAGCGAGGACTCCAATGCCAAGAAGCGTGAGGACAAGGCCGGCCTGCAGAGGAATGAGAACCCGTGAGAGAGCGGCGGGGACACGTTGATCGCGTTCAAACTCGACCGGGATGGGAGCGGCTTCGAGGAAGCGCTTGCCGGCGTCGGTGCCCATATAGGTGAGGAGCTCCTGGTTGTTGCCGAAGCGCTCGATGAGGCGGGCGTGGACCTCGCTTTGCATCTTGAAGACGCGGGACCAGCGACGATTTTCAAGGAAGGCTCGAGTGAGCCAGAGGAGAACTCCCATGAATATGATGAACGCGGTCATCGGGGCAAGGGCCTGTACGAGCTCTCGTACGATTGGCGAGGCTTCTTGGCGGGGGCGGCCTTCATCCCAGGTTCTGCGGAAGAGTCTCTCGCTGCGACGGCCGCCGGTGTTGGGGAGGTCGGCGAAGAGATAAAAGTCGGGGTTGCGGACGACTTCAGGATGATTTTGCAGAAATCTTGCGAGCTCGGGGTTGGTGCGGCTGACGTACTCCAGGTTGGCGAGAAGGGAAGGGTCGGAGCCGACGACGTCGGAGAGCGTGGGGCTCATCCGGAGGAGATGCATGAGCTGAGTGCGGGTTTCTGCGATGTCGCTCTCGGAGGCGATGGTAGCAGGGGGCACAGGTTGCGCAGGGGCTTTGGCTGGCTGGGAATAGCCTGTGGGACCGGAGGCGAGAAGAAGCAGAAGCGAGGCAGATCGAATTGTATTGAGCGGCGAGCGGTGTATGCGCATCCTGATATTCCTTTGTGCGAGTGGTGGCTTCTTTGAAGAGATAACGGTCAGGAGATGCATTTGGTTAACGATACTGCGAAAGATTGTGGCTGGTTCCAGCGAGGGCCGGTGTTGGCTGGATTTTGTTAACCCTTTGTGGTGATTGAGCGTTGTACGGGCAACGCTGGTTTACGTTTCCGGTGACGATTGTCTGTCTTCCGTAGGGTTTTCTGGCGGAAGAAAAGGACGGGGCACCCGAACATTCGGGCGAATCAATGAGCTGACATCCCCGGTTGTGAGGCCGGGCCAGGAGGTAACACCATGACGAGTGGTTCGCGAAGTTGCGTCCGAAATTGGGTTCTTTATGTTCTTATGGCAGCGGTTTTTGCGGCACCGGCGTGGACGCAGATGGAATTCGATGCGATGCTGCGCGACCGGATCGCGGTGAACCTGCACAGGATTGAGACGGCCGGCGAGCGGCATGCGACCGAGGGTGAGCTGGGCCGGTTGTGGGTACAGATGGCCTACGACTACCAAGGCGAAGGCGATATGCAACGGTCGGAGGAGGCCTATGCGCGTGCTCTTGCGCTGCTGCGACGGCCGGTCTCCCGGGACTATGGAGTGGCGCTTGATGGCCTGGGCATGCTCTATCTGGTCACCGGAAGACTCAGAGAGTCGGAGCGGCTGCGAAGAGAGGCTCTGGCTGTGTATCAGGGGCTTCACGATGAAGCTGGTGAGGCAACAATTCACATCAACCTCGGGATCAATCTTCTGCACCTGCATCGATTCAAGGAAGCAGAGAGAGAGACATCGGTGGGCGTGCGGGAGATGGAGGTGCAGACAGAGCGAGATGAGAACCAGCTGATTGCCGGTCTGATTGCATCGAGTTATGCCAAGTGTTTTCAGAACCGATGCGAGGAGGCGCTGGTCGAGGCGGACAGGGCACTGACGCTGGCACGGGCAAAGTTTGCGAAGGACGCAATTGAAGTGGTTGTAGCGCTGATAGCGAGAGGTTTCGACGATTGGAGGACAGGTGCGGAGGCCGAAGGCGAGAGAGCTATGCTCGAAGCGATTGATCTGGTGCGAGAGAAAAAGGATATGAGCTAGTCGATGCTAATCGATACGCAGATGCAGGTGCTTGTGCGGTATGCGACTTATTTGAGAGAGACGCATCAGAAGGCAAAGGCGCGGCGAATTGAGGATGAGGTGGCGCGGCTGAAGGATGAAAAGCCGCCGGAGTGCAGGGATTGCACGGTCCATGTGCTGGCGTTGCAGGGGAGTTCGAGAGAGTAGGCGGTTTATTTTCTGTGTCTTGTTGCTGGCGTATCATGAAGGTAGTTTCGGTCTGGGATTTTTGGGTCGATGCGGGAGTGCAGGATGAACGAAAATCGGCTGGATGTCAATTCGTATGGAACTGTAATTGATGTACCTCGCGAGGGAACGGCTTCGCTGCTGGCTAAGGTACTGGGGATTACCGCCCTTGGTTTTCTGATTACGAGTTTTGGAGTGGCGACGGCTCCCGACTGGGCGACGCTGCCTGGAATGATCGCGGTGCTTGCGCTGGTGTTTGCCATTACGTTTACGAAGAAGAAGAGTCCTGCGCTGGCGCTGGGAATGTTTCTGGTGCTGTCGTACTTTATGGGATGGGAGATCGGGCCGCTGATTCACCGGTATGTGCGAACGATTGGGCCGGCGGTGGTGTTCCAGGCTGCGGTTACGACCGGGCTCGGCATGGCTGTGATGGGGTCGATTGCTTACCTTTTTCAGATTAACTACCGGAAGGTTGCGGGGATTGCTCTGGCAGCGCTGCTGGTGCTGATTGTGGTGGGGATTGTGAGCATGTTTGTCCACTTCATGTCGCCGGATACGTATTCGTGGCTGACGCTTGGGATCTTTTCACTGCTGACAGTTGCGGATTTCACGCGGATCCGGGCAGGCGGGGATGGGCAGTCGGCGGTTTCGCTGGCGCTGTCGATTTACCTGGATGCGATCAATATTTTCCTGGCGGTGCTACAGTTATTCGGCGGGCGGCGGCGGAATTAGGCAGCTGCATTATTTCGGTCGTTGACTCATCTTTTGATTTGCAGGGTTGAGCAGGTGTGCTGCTAGAATCGGGAATCAGGCTTAGGAATAAGCGGAACGACTTTGACTGGACAGAGGTAAGGGAGGGTTTTTCGAGATGGCTTATGTGATTGCGGAACCGTGCATCGGGACGAAAGATACGGCTTGCGTGGATGCCTGCCCGGTGGATTGTATTCACCCGAAGAAGGACGAGGGTGGTTATGGCGAGTCGGAGCAGTTGTTTATTGACCCTGTGGAGTGCATTGACTGCGGCGCGTGCGTGCCCGTCTGCCCGGTTTCGGCGATCTACGCCGGCGATGACCTGCCAGAGAAGTGGGCGGAGTTTCAGACGAAGAACGCCTCACACTTCGGGCGGTAGATCGGGATTCATCAGATTTTTGCGACCGCGCGGCTTAGAGGCTGCGCGGTTTTGCTTTGTGGAGTTGCCGGAATGAAAAACCTGGGCTCGCTGGAGGTGCTTTCGGAGATTCGGGTGCGGCTCCGAAGCGTGAGAGTTGATGACCATGCGCGTTGGGGGAAGATGACCGCGAAGATAATGTTGCGACATCTTGCTTGCTCGTACGAGGTGGCGCTCGGAGACCGGACAGTTGAGCCGCTCAAGGGACTGCCGCCGGTTGTGATGAAGTGGCTTGCGCTGCGCTCCGGGCTGCGCTGGGCGAAGAATATGCAGACGACGCCGGAGTTGAAGCGAGCGATCATCGAGAGTGAAGATGCGGACTTCGATTTGGTGGTTCGCTGGGTGATCGAAGCCATGGAAGAGGTTGCGCGCGGGGAACGGAGTGCGCCGACGCATCCGATGTTCGGGTCGATGACGCCGGAGGATTGGAAGCGCTGGGGATATCTGCATGCAGACCATCATCTGCGGCAGTTTGGCCGGTAAACGATGATTCAGCACGTGGGAGAGGCTATTGTGCTGCGGGTGTGGCCGTTTCAGGAGGCTGACCTGCTGGTGAGCCTGTTTACGCGGGAGCAGGGAAGGGTGAAGGGCGTAGCTCGTCATGCGATGAGGTCGCGGCGACGGTTTGGCGGGGCTCTCGAGCCGATGACGCATGTGCGCGCGACCTATGCTGAGAGGCCGAAGCAAGAGTTGGTGAGGCTGGATGCGTTTGAGATTCTGAGCTCGCCACTGAGCACGCCTGTGGACTATGCACGAACGGCGGCTCTGCAGTTTCTGGCGGAGGTGGTCGAGGAAGCACTGCCTGAGGGTGCGGTGGAAGATGCGGTGTTTCGGCTGGTCGTGGCAGTGCTCGAAGAGATGCAGGTGGGCAGGGTGTGGCTGCCACTGACTTATTTTGCGTTGTGGATGTGCCGGTTGATGGGCTGGATGCCTGAGCTGGGACATTGCGTGGTATGCGGGTTGGATTTACGTGGTGGGACGGTGTGGTATTCGGGGACGAGCGATGGCGTGACCTGCAGCGATGATCGACGTGCGGGGAGCATGGCTTTGTCGGCGGTTTCGGTGGCGGCGGCGCAGAGAATTTTTCGCGGGACGGTGGGGGCGTTGGCTAAGGAAGATTGGCCGAAGGGGCGAGGGGTCGATCTGCGGCGGTTTGCAGTGGAGACGCTGGAGCGGCATCTGGAGCGACGATTGGCAAGTGCTCGGGCTTTGGGGCGGGCTTGAGTTCGAGTGCAGCTTCGATGATGTTGGCGGCGGTTTCGAGTGCGTTGATCTTTTGCATCTCGGATTGGATCTTGTGCGCCTGCGCGCGGTATTTGTTCTCTTCAAGGACGGATTGGACTGCGGTGCGAAGGCGAGGCACGTTGAGTTTGTGCGCTGGGATGACGATGCCTGCGCCTTTTGCGGCAACGCGTGCGGCTACTCCGGGTTGATCGTTGCCTTGTGGGATGGCGACGAGGGGGACGCCTTCGGCGAGGGATTCGAGGACGGTGTTGAGACCGGCGTGAGTGATGACTGCGGCGGCTTGCTTGAGGAGTTCGAGTTGTGGAGCGTAACGGACGAGAATTGGCGTGCCGGGGAGTGTGCCGAGACGAGCTGGATTGAGGCCGCCGCCGAGCGAGAGAACGAGTTGGACGTTGAGGGTGGAACTGGCTTCGGCGATCGTTTTGAAGGATTGTTCAGAGCCGTTCTGGAGTGTGCCGAGTGAGGCGTAGAGGAGCGGGCGCCCGTCGAGTCGGTGCCAGGGGAAGTCGATGGGTGGGCGTTGCTGGTTGTTGACGAAGGGGCCTGTGTAGTGGAGGTTGGTCGGTCGGCTGGGCGTGGGAAATTCGAGTACTTCAGGGAGCTGCGTGATCTGCGCGAGTGGCGAGAGGGATTCGGTGGGGTGGGCGAGAGGTTTGAGGTTCCACGATTTGCGCTGCTCGTTGACGACGGCGTAAATGGGCGCGGCGATGCGTGAGAGAAGGCGCATGCCGAGTCGATTTCGCAGGCGTGCGAAGGGGTTCTGGCCGCCGTTCCAGCCGAAGCAGAAGGGTGGGATGTAGTCGTCCTGGACGAGGGGCGGAAAGAAGGCGATGGAGACGAAGGGGAGGCCGAGGTATTCGGCGATGTTGCCGCCCATGTCGGCTTCGTCGATAAGCATGGCGTCAAGGTTTGCGCTCCGGACTGCCTCGGGGCCGTCGCGGAGGATCATGCATGCGGTGTTTTTTAAGCGCTCGACGGTAAAGCGGAAGGTCGAGATGCCTTTTAATTCGCTGAGCTGCTGGTCGAGCTTCTGGAGGGTGCCGAACGGGTAGTCGGTGGCGCCGATGAGATGGAAGTCAATGCCTGCGGCGCGGACGCGCGCCTCGGTGTCGGCGATGCCGAAGAGGATAACCTGGTGGCCGCGCTGTTTGAGCCGGAGCGCAAGGGCGGTCATGGGATTGATGTGTCCTGTGCCTGGAAAGCAGAATGCTCCGAGCCTCGCCATTCGTGTGTCCCGTGCAGTGAATTTGGGCCCGAGGTAGTTACGGGAGAGGAGATGTTTCGGATGCTCTGCGTGTGAATTAATGTTTGACTTTGGCGGAACGGGAAGCAAGGGTGGCGGCGTTGGCTGGTAAGCTTCGTATCGAGCGAATTTGATTGGAGTGCAGGGATGCGAATGAGTTGGACGAGAATTGCTTTGCCTGGTGTGGCCTTGGGTGCGTTCTTTGCGGCTGGGAGTGCAGATGCGCAGAAGAGTACCCACTGGGTTGGGTCGTGGGCGGCTTCGCAGCAGGTGCCTGAGGCTGCGAATCTGCTGGACACGGAACTGATGCGAGATGCGACACTGCGGCAAGTGGTGCATCTTACCGTTGGCGGAAGCCAGATTCGGGTGCGGGTGTCGAATGCGTTTGGGACGCAGCCGCTGCATTTGACGGCGGTGCATGTGGCGCGACCGGTTTCGGCTGCGGGTGCGGCGATTGACGCAGGAAGCGATACGGCGGTGATGTTCAATGGTGCCGCGGACGTGACAATTCCTGCCGGAGCAGAATATGTATCTGATTCGGTCACGTTTTTTGCGGCACCGCTTTCGAGCCTGGCGATTTCGATTCATTATGACGAGCCGCCGAAAGGGGAGACGGGGCACCCGGGGTCGCGGGCGACGTCGTATGTGGTGCATGGCGATGCGGTTTCAGCAGCGAATCTGCCGGATGCAAAGACAGTGGAGCATTGGTATCAGGTTTCTGGAGTAGACGTTGTTGGGGAGGAAAAATCTGTCGCTGTCGTGACGCTGGGGGATTCGATTACGGATGGTCATGGCGCAACGACGAACGGGAACGATCGCTGGCCGGATGTTTTAGCGGCGCGGATACAGGGTGATAAGTCGACGCGGATGATGGGCGTGTTGAATCACGGGATCGGAGGAAACCGGTTGTTGCTGGACGGGCTTGGTCCGAATGCGCTGGCTCGGTTTGATCGCGACGTGATCGCGCAAACTGCGGTGAAGTGGGTGATTGTGTTGGAGGGTGTGAACGATCTGGGTACGCTGACGCGGGATCACGACGCTGCCGACGAGGCGCACAAGGATCTGGTAAAGCGGATTGAAGGGGCTTATGCACAGATGATTGCGCGGGCGCATGTGCACGGGATTCGTGTGATTGGAACGACGATCCTGCCATATGGCGGGTCGAAGTACTATCATCCGGGGCCGCAAAGCGAGGCAGACCGGCAGGCAATCAATGCCTGGATTCGCGATCCGGCACACTTTGATGGAGTTGTGGACTTCGATCAGCTGACACGGGACCCAGCGCATCCCGATCATCTTCTGCCGGCGTATGACAGTGGGGATGGATTACATCCGGGGCCAGCCGGTTATAAGGCGATGGGTGAGGCAATTCCGTTGACACTGTTGGCGCATTAGCTTATCCAGACCGAGTCGAACCTACTGGTTGCAAGGTGAGTGCCCAAGGATCAACCTTGCGATGGATATTCAAAAACTGAAGGCTCGAGTAGACTTGGGCCGTTATGAGCACAACTTCGATTTCCGTTTCGACTTCGTGTCGGCGGTCCCTTGAAGTCACTCTGGCAGCGTTGATTGCTGTTGGCGTGGTGCTGATCTTCTGGAGTCAGCAGCGATATCCCGCGCTTTTGAAGAAGATGCATGCGGGTACAGCAGTCAAGGTCGCGGGAGCGATTTCGTTTGACGCGTTACTGAAGGTGACTCCGGACATGCCGGCTCCGACTCGAGTGATGCGAACGAGCGTGAACTGGCTTTATACGAACCGGTTTGGGATGTACTTCGCGCTGCCTTTTGGCGCAGCGATGCTGACGTTGCTGTCAGGGATCGCCACTCCAAAACGATTTTCTTCCGCGGCGGGAAATGTATTGTGCGGAGCGGTCGGGGGGGCGCCGCTAGGGGTATGTACGAACTGCGCGACCCCGGTGGCTCAAAGCATGCTCGTTGGCGGAGCGAGCACACGACTTACTCTTGCAGCGATGATTAGCTCCCCCAGCTTCAATCCCGTCGTTGTGGCGATGACATTTGTGTTGTTTCCACTGCCGCTTGCGGCGATGCGCATGGTGGTTCCGGCGGTGCTGCTTGCTGCCTTGCCGCTGCTGATACCGGAGAACGAGCCGAGTGTGAGAAGGATCGAAGTCTTCGCAGAGAACGAGACGGTAGTTTCGAGATTGGTGAAGTTTTGCCGAACCTATCTGCGGAATCTGTTGCGGCTTACGTTGCTGACGTTGCCCTGGATGCTACTGGGTGCACTGGTGGGAGCGTTGGCAGCGGAGATGATTCCGGTATATGGGACGCAGCTGCCTGTTTCTGTGTCTGGCATAGTGTTCGTTGCGGTATTGGGGACGTTGCTTCCGGTACCAATGGCGTTGGATGTGGCGCTGGCTTACGTCCTCTACCATGCCGGGGTTCCCGTGCCTTATGTTGCCGCACTGCTCTGCACGCTGGGGCCAGTGAGCGTCTACTCGCTGAGTGCGATCGGGAAACAGCTCGGTTGGCGGACGAGTTTGCGGTTGGGCGGGGCCGTCGCCTTGCTAGGATCTGTCGCAGGGTTTGTGGCGCGGTAACGCTCTCGCATTCGAGTGATTCGCCGAGTTCGCGAAGCCGGACCAATTGCGGCAGCTTGGGCTGGCTTTCGCTTCAGTGGGGATGATTCATGGCGTCGTTGAACTGCTTAAAGAAGGCGTCGTATTTTTCGTTGCCTTCGGAGGCGGCGAAGCGCAATGGTTTGACGCGTTCTACGAGTATTTCGGTGGCTTTGGGTTGGGTTTTGATGATGTCGATGACTTCGTCGATGAAGTCCTTGAGCGGCATCGCGCGTGGGTCGGCTGCCTGGCCGGGACCCATGAGTTCGGTCTGGACGTAGGGTGGGGCTAGTTCGACGACCTGGATGTTGGTGGATTGCAGCTGATAGCGGAGTGATTCTGTCCAAGAGTGGATCGCGGCCTTAGTTGCGCAGTAGGTTGGCGTGAGGGCTAGCGGGACGAAAGCCAGACCGGAGGTGACGGTCACGATCGCGGCACTGGGCTGCTTCTGAAAGTGCGGCAGCAATGCGGCGGTGAGGCGGATGGGACCAAGAAGGTTGGTTGTGACGATGGATTCGGCGTCGGCTGTGTCTGCGGACTGGAGAAGGCTTTCCGGGCGCATGATGCCTGCGTTGAGGATGACAACATTTACGGCGGGAAAGTCGGCGGTGAGCTTCCTGGCGAAGGCCGTGATCGCTGCCGGATCTTCAATGTTGAGAGTTACCGACGAAATACCGGGATTGGCTTTGGTGGTCTCGTCGAGGAGCTGCTGCCGGCGGCCGGCGATGATGACTTTGTTGCCGAGTTTGTGGAAGGCCTCGGCGAGCCCGCGGCCGATGCCAGAACCGCCGCCGGTGATGAGGATCGTGTTGCCAGTAGGTTTCATGAAAGCGTTCTCCTCAAGTTCCTGGACGATGAGTTCAAGGTCTATTTGAAGGTATTGAAGCCTGTTTGCAATGACGTAAGAGTATTTTTGCCGAGCGTGCATTGGATGTAGGAGCGGAGCAAAGGGTTTCACATGAAATGTGACGGCGCGCAAAGGTTCTGGCATACTTTCGGGATGGCGCGGAGCGGCGTTTTCGGGTTGCGTTGTCTGCCGGTTGCGCGGGGCCTGAGATTTGTCTTCTGCATCGCGGGGCTCGCGTTAATGGGCAGTGGAAACATGCTTTTCGCGCAAGATACGCCTGCTGAGGCGGACAAGACCGTTGAGACTTTACACGTTTACACCGATTTGATTCAGATACCAACCTTGGTGCTGGGGCCAACCCATCAGCTGATCAAGCAGCCGATTCCTGAAGGGAAGTTCTCCGTCAGCATCGATGGGGGGCCGACTTTTCGCGCGACCCATACCAGACTGGAAGGGGACGATCCGCTTTCGATTTCAATTCTTCTGGATGTGAGTGGCGACACATTGTTATTGTTGCCAAAGATTGATGAAGCCATCGCTCGTCTCGCGCCAAACTCTTTACATGCCAAGGATCGTGTTTCGATCTATGCCCTCGATTGCAGCCTGGTGCAGTCTCTCGATGATGTTCCGGTGGAACGTGAAAAGTTGCGGGTCGGGGTGAGGAGGGTTCTGGAGTCATGGCAGAATCGCCAGGCAGATAAGCGCGGTACGACTTGTAAGCATTCGGTTCCCCTTTGGGACGCGATTGGGTACGTGGCGAAGCAGTTGTCTCAACTGCCGGGCAGGCGGGTGATCCTGGCAGTTTCGCAAGGGGAGGATTCCGGCAGCGAACATTCGTTGAACGAGGTACGAACGTATCTTCAGGCGACCGGAGTGGCGGTCTTTGGGGTGTTCACTGTTCCTCTCTTCGCCCCTGACGGGAATCACATCTTCCTTCGTTGGGATACGGAGAATGCCTTTCGGTCTCTGTGCGAGTTGAGCGGCGGGATCGTATTTATGACTCGCGCACAGACCGCAAAGGAGACGCTGAACGGAGTCGTAACGACGTTACGAGGACGCTATATTGTGGAGTTTCCCCGGCCTGCCAAATCAACCGCTGGGTTCCATAGCCTGCAGGTAACGGTTGCGGATGGTCGTGATGATTTCATAACGTCGTCCGGGATTACGGTTCCCCTTCCAGACGCCGCCGCGCTGGCTGATCCAACGACGGTTCCATCCGACCCGGCACATACACCGCAAGAAGGGAATCGGCGGCTGATGAGACGCCAGTAGTGGAGTCGTCAGGTTGTACGGAGATGGAGGAATGCTGTGAGCGAAGATGGGGTAATCGCAGGCGTCGGGGGATGGAGGGTATTGAGAATTCCCTGTCTGACTGTTGCATCATTCCCGCGACTGGCATTGTTGGCTGTGGGGCTTACATTCGTGGGAAGTGTAGCCGTGGTCTGCGCGCAGGAAGCGCCGGTGAAGGCGGAAGAACAGATAACGACCTTGCATGTGTACACCAACTCAATTCAGATTCCAACGGTTGTGCTTGGGCCGGGAAAGGAGCGACTTGGCCAGATTTCTCAGGACAAATTTTCCGTGAGTATCGACAGCGGCCCGTGGTTTCACGCGACCCACGTTCGAAAAGAGGAAGATGATCCGATCTCGCTGACAATTCTGCTCGATGCGAATGGAGATTCGGCGAAGTTATTTCGAGGGGTCGAGGACGGTATTACAAAAGCGAAGAATTATCCACTTCGGCCTGAAGATCGAGTTTCTATCTACGGGCTTGATTGTTCTTTAGTCCTCTTATTGGATAATGTGTCGGCCGATTCATCGTTTAGAGAGCGTAGTTCAGCTGCGTTCGCATCATGGGCTCGACGCAGAGAAAGTCTCAAAGACACGGGTTGTCAGGAGCCAAAGCATCTGTGGGATGCTTTGGAGTATGTATCCGGAGAACTGTCCAAATCGTCTCGTTTGCGGGTCGTTCTGGCGGTTTCGCAGGGAAAGGACCTGGGAAGCAAACATACCTGGAATGAGGCGAGAGACTATGCCGAGTCGATGAGCGTGGCGATCTTTGGTTTGACTGAGGTTCCACTCAACTCGGACGACCCGCTGCCGAGCACATTAGACATGGGGGAATCGATCGTATATCCCAAACATCCTCTTTCGCCGGTCAACATTGTATGGGACACAGAAAATCCTTTTCACCAGCTATGTGAACTGAGCGGCGGGATGGTATTTGCGACGCCGGCTAAATACGTTTCAGGGTCGATGAAGTCGTTTCTGAGGACTGTGCGAGAGCGATATATTATCGAATTCCCGCGACCGTCAAACTCGACGTCTGGAAGACATACGATGCGCGTACAGGTCGATCACGGTCAGAGGTACTTTATTCGACCAGTAGGAATTTCGGTTCCGCAACTTGACCCGTCCATAGTGGCCGATCCAAGCACGGTGAGTACAGGGCCGAAGGATACTCCGGAGATGGGTTCGCGGAAGGTTATGTTAAAGCCACAGTGAGGACGGGATGAAAAGCATTGGAGTTCGAGTTCGCAGGAATTCGGGTACATAGAATCATGAGCATGGCGCGCGTTGGCAGGTTTGAATTCCGCTGTTGTCTGCCGGCCGTGTGGAGTATGTGGGTGTTACCCTGCGTCGCAGGGCTCGCGTTGGCGGGCAGTGGGGGATTGCTTTGGGCGCAGGCTCCGACGGCTTCTGCGGATGAGCCGATTCATACGCTGCATGTTTACACGAACCTCGTGCAGATTCCTACGTTGGTGCTTGGGCCAAACCGCGAACGTCTCAAGCGGACGATTCCGGAGAAGAAATTTTCGGTGAGTATCGACAGCGGCCCGTGGTTTCCGGCGACGCATGTGCGGCAGGAAGGCGAGGATGCAATCTCCCTTTCGATTCTGCTGGACATCAGCGGACGTGAGGCGGACCTGATGCCGAAGATGGCAGACGCGATTGCTGGGCTTGCTCCGACGATGCTGCATGCGAAGGACCACGTTTCGGTCTACGCTCTGGACTGCTCGCTAATCCGGTCGTTGAGCGATGCGCCTGCGGATGCGGAGACTTTGAAGAACGCGGTCAACGGGGCTCTGCAATCGTGGCTGCTCCGGAAGCAAGACAAGACGAAGAATTGCAAGCAGTCCATCCATCTGTGGGACGCACTGGCATATGTGATCGCCGAGTTATACAAAGTTCCGGGGCGGCGGGTAGTTCTCGTTGTGTCGGATGGAGAAGATCAAGGCAGTCTGCATAAATGGAACGAGGTGAGAGAATTTGCCCAGGAAACGGGGTCTGCGGTGTTTGGGATGAACTATATTCCGCCGTATGCCGCGGATATGAGGTCCAGGTTCTTCCTGCGATCTACCGAAGATCCTTTTCTGGCTGTATGTGAGTTGAGCGGCGGAATGATCTTCAACACTCCTGTTTACGCGCTGCCGAAGACGCTTGGAGAGTTTATGACGGCAGTGAGGGAACGCTATATAGTCGAATTTCCGCGGCCTTCGAATTCGACTCCCGGTGCGCATGGAATGGAGGTCAGGATCGCCGGAGAACCGATCGACTTCATTCGATCAGCCGGAGTCTCGATGCCGATTCCTGATCCAAAATTACTGGCCGACCCGACTACCGTATCTGTCGGGCCATCGCGTGCTCCAGAACAGGGAACGCGTCGCGACATCAAGCCGCAATAAGTTATGGGCTTATCGTGTGGGGGCGCGGGTTCGCTGAACGGTTAGAATCAAAAGATACGCCGAATAGACGAGAGGCATATGAGCGGATTGGTTTCTGCGGTCGCGGAAAAGCGGGCGCTGACGTTTCAGGAGTTGCTGTTTACTCTGCAGAGGTTCTGGGCAGACCGCGGTTGCGTGCTGCAGCAGCCGTATGACGTTGAGGTGGGAGCGGGGACGATGTCCCCGGATACGTTTTTGCGGGTGCTGGGGCCGAAACCGGTGCGGATTGCGTATGCTCAGCCTTCGCGGCGGCCTGCGGATGGACGGTACGGAGAGAATCCGAACCGGCTGTTTCGGCATACGCAGTTGCAGGTTATTCTGAAGCCGCCACCGGAGAGGATTCAGGAGATTTATCTGGAGTCGCTGGTGGCGATCGGGATCGATCTGCGCGAGCACGATATCAAATTTGAAGAGGACAACTGGGAGTGGCCGGTAGGCGGCGCCTGGGGCGTGGGTTGGCAGGTGATGATGGATGGCCAGGAGATTACCCAGTTCACTTACTTTCAGCAATGCGGCGGGATGGATCTGGACCCGATCTCGGGCGAGATCACGTATGGTCTGGAGCGAATGGCGCAGTTTCTGCAGGATGTGGACTCGGTGTATGACGTGGTGTGGGCTGTGGAGCCAGACACCGGCCGCAAAGTAACCTATGGCGAGATGCAGTTGGCGGGGGAGCAGCAGTGGTCGGCTTACAGCTTTGACTATGCGGATGTGAGCTCGCTCTGGAAGCACCTGGAGATGTATGAGAAGGAGTGCCTAGGGCTTCTGGAGCAGGCGAAGCGGTTTGAAGAGATGGAGCCACAGAAACTGATGCGGTTTCCAGTGCTTGGTGCCTATGAGTTGGCGCTGAAGTGCTCACATATGTTCAATCTGCTGGATGCGCGCGGAGCTATTAGCGTGACGGAGCGCGTGGGCGTGATGGCGCGGATTCGCACGCTGGTTGTGGGCGTGGCGAAAGCTTATGCGGCTCAGAGCGAGGCATTGCGGAGTTTAGAACGTGGTAGTGCAGCGGGGTGAAATTTCCCATCCGTTCGTTTTGCGAAGGGGCGAGCACCCGGGCTTTTTGCTTGATTGAGAGATTGGTTGAGGGACGATGGCGGATTTTCTTTTTGAGGTTGGCTTGGAAGAGGTTCCGGCGCGGATGATTTCGAGCGCGCAGGCGGAGCTGCAGCAGCGCATGGTGAAGATGCTGGAGCGCGAGCGGCTGGTGGGCTCGGGTGCCCAGGCGAAGAGTTTTGCTACGCCACGACGGCTAGCAGTTTGGGTCGCAGGTGTTGCGGAGCGGCAGGAGGATGTGGCCGAGGAGTTGGTTGGGCCTTCTGTGAAGGTGGCTTATAAGGATGGCGTGGCGACTCCGGCAGCGGTGGCGTTTGCGAAAAAGGCTGGAATTGAGGTTTCGGCCCTGAAGACCGTGACGAATGCCAAGGGCGAGTACCTAGCGGCTACGTCAATGAAGGCTGGCCGCGGCGCGGCTGAGGTAATTGCCGCTGAGTTGCCGAAGGAGTTAGCGGGGATTTATTGGGCGAAGAATATGTATTGGCGTACCGGGAAGCCGGAGCGGTTTGTGCGGCCAGTTCGGTGGATGGTCGCGCTGCTCGGCGCGCGGGTTGTGCCGGTGGAGTTTGGCGGCAAGACGGCAGGCGCGGTGACGTGTGGGCATCGCGTGTTGTTTGGAGATGAGCCGATTGCGTTGAAGGCTCCGGGTGACTATGAGGATGCGCTGCTTGGTGGGTTTGTGATCGCGGATGTCGAGGCGCGGCGACAGAGGATTCGCAAGGCTTTGGATAAAGTGACGCGCGAAATCGAAGGCGCGCGCTGGCGTGAGGATCTTGGGCTTGTCGATAAGCTGACGCAATTGACGGAGTGGCCTTCAGTATTGATGGGCCGGTTTGAACCAGAGTTTCTTACGCTACCTGAGGAGGTTCTGGTAACGGTGATGCGCGACCACCAGAGCTACTTTGCCGTTGAAGATAAGGACGGCAAGCTGGTCCCGAATTTTCTTACGGTTTTAAATACGGAGACCGATGCTGCGGGGAAGGCGGTGATCCGTCACGGAAATGAGACGGTGTTGCGAGCCCGCTTCAACGATGCGCGGTTCTTCTGGGAGTTTGATCAGCGAGTGCTGCTGGTGGAACGAGTGAAGCTGCTCGAGAATGTTACTTTCCAGAAGGAACTGGGAAGTTATGCAGCAAAGACGGAGCGGGTAGGGGCGTTGGCGGCGAAGCTATCGAGTCTCGTTGTCTCGCACGGAACTCCGCTCGACGCGGCTGCGTTGTCTGAGGCTGTGGGTCTGGCGAAGACCGATCTGACAACTGAGCTGGTAAAGGAGTTTACCGAGTTGCAGGGCGTTGTGGGCGGGTTGTATGCGCGGACGCAAGGTTTTGAGGCTGCGGTTGCCACTGCGATCTACGACCAGTACAAGCCGGAGTCGATGGACGATCTCGTCCCGCGAACGATCGAAGGCGCTTTGCTCGCCATCGCGGATAAGGCCGACACGATTGTTGGGATGTTTGGTCTTGGATTGGAACCTACTGGGTCAAAAGATCCTTTTGCACTGCGGAGAGCTGCGAACGGTATCGTCAAGGTTCTTGCGGAGACGAAGATTGCGCTGCCGCTGACGCTTGGAGACATCGTCGATGCAGCTTCATTGAACGAAACGGTGCGGCTGCGCGTAGAGGTCTTTCTCGCAGAACGGCTGGAGTTTTACCTGCGCGAGGTGAAGGGACAGGCTTACGATGTCGTCAAGGCAGTGCTGGCTGCGGGGGCGAACGATGTTCGCGATGCGGTGGCGCGCGCCGAGGCAGTGACTGCGGTTCGTGGATCAGCCGATTTTGTTGCGGTGTCGGCGGCATTCAAGCGGATGAAAAATATTCTTTCGCAAGCGAAGGAGAAGGGCGAGCTGCCCAAGGGTGACGAAGGGCAGAGCGGAGATCTCCATCCGACGCAGAGGGAGTTGACGGCGAGGGAAGAAGAGATTGCGATCGGGGTGAAAAAGATGGCAGAGGAACGCGAGTACAAGCGGGCACTCGAATCCATCGCGACTCTGCGCCCGCATGTGGACGCATTTTTTGATCAGGTAATGGTGATGGATCCCGACCCGAAGATTCGGGCGAGCCGGCTGTCGTTGCTGACGAAGATCGTAAGCAACTTCTCCGGTATCGCCGATTTTTCCGAGATTGTTGTTGCTGGGTAAGAAGGCTTACCCAGGAGCTGAAGCCCTCACGTCATTCGTTCTGCAAGAGATACCTAAGGCTCAAGCTTTGGGTGACGGTAATGGACACTCAGGTTAGCAGAAAGCACCCGGCGATCCGGAAACAAAGAGCGGGCGTGGCCTCTCCTGGTTTTCCGGATCGTTTCGTTGCAAGGCGCTGTTCAACGGATTGTGAGAACCATGGCTCCGGCTACGAAGAGAAGTACCGCGCCAACCGTAGCGAGCGGAATCACTACATTCTCGTAGAGTTCAAGCTTTGGAGCGGCGGCAGGGCCATCTTCGGCACGAGAGTTCGATTGGTACATGACGTCATTTTGTTCTACGTATTCCATTGTTTTATCCTGTGTGACTCTCGCCTTCTGATTGCAAGCGAGAGAGATAGTGCGTTGATCGCGGTCTTTTCCTCTTGAAGCGTTGCGAGCTGCGCGTAATCTCTTGACGGTCATCATCCACGAGGAAAAGTCGCCGCCGCAAGCATTACGTGTTGAATGGTATCCGCCCCGTTACGGCCCTTGAAATGCGACTTTCAGGGTATGAGTTGACTCTTTCGATGCGCCCCGATCTCCTTGTCATAACTGGAGTTGTACGAGATTCGTCGCGGTTGTGGAGCGAAAGAATGTGCCCGCAGTTAAACCGGATTGCGGCAACTCTCCGAAGAACATGGCAGTCTCGTCGCATGCGTGGTGGCGCGGGCAATGAATGCAATCCTTCATGATCTTGTCCTGAAAGTTCTGCCGGTCGACAATGCGCAGGTGGAGTCTCTCGAAGAAGGCCGGGACTCGCGTAAAGAGGCAGACGCACTTAATTCCGCTGGCCTCTGCCTGATCGAGGAGAGCATGGATAAGGAGGCTGCCTGCGCCTTTTCTCATCGTGTCGCGGTGAACTGCCACAGAACGGATTTCGGCGAAATGACTGCTGTAGACGTGCAGCGAGGCGCAGCCGAGGAACTGGCCGGAGATGGTTTCGGCCACGGTGAAGGTGTGAATGTTTTGGGATATCTCGTTGTAGGAACGGGGAAGGAGGGTTCCATCACTGGTGAAGCTGTCGATTAGTTGATGGATTGCGCGAGCATCACGCAGAGTCGCTCTTCGGGTGTGGGGCTGATCTGTCTTTGGTTCTGTGAGAGAAGACAGCGGCGAAGAACTCGGAGGTTCTTCGAGGAGAGGCATTGCCATGGGACACTGCACTTTCCGCTTCGGCGGGGCCGAGGGGCTAGGGTTAGGTTGATTCGTTGGTTTTGCGAACGACAGCGAGCAGCCGGTTAGCTTCCGTAGTGACGGCCTTCGTGCGATGGCTCCCATGGGATGGGGGCGAAGGTGCGCTGGAAGAAGGTGTTGTCGACGATGTATCGCTCGTGATTTTCGCCTTCAATGATCCAGTCGCCGGGGTAGGCTTTTCGCTGGCCGGAGTCGGTGAGAATGGTAGTGCATTGCTGGCACTGCGTGGCGTTTACGAGAAGCGGTCTACGGGTTCGAAAGGTGTTCACTCAAGTCTCCTGACAGCGTGGTTCTGCCGCCGAAAACTATTCAAACAAGTCGCTTGTAAGAAAGGTGTAAGGGTTCTCGTAGATTTTCGTAAAGGATTCGAAAGTTTTTCGAAAAGTGTCAGTTGACGCGCTGGAGGCGGTCGATGAGCTTCTGGACGAGCGGCTCCCCGGATTCGGTCCAGAGCAGGCGGCTGCTGATGCCACTGTTCTTTTCGATGGAGAGAGTGAAGGCGAGAAGCATTTCGACATTCTGCTGGATGTGTTTTGCGGCGTCGGCGTCAAGCGCTTCGTCGTCGAGGGTTTCGGCGAGCCAGGGAGTGTCGAGGCCGAGATCAATGCGGATGTGGCCATTCTGTTCGTAGGTGGCGTCGTCGAACTCGGGGCCGAAGCCGAGGAAGCGCACAGTGGATTGCTGCGGCTTCCAGACGGTATCGAGTGCGACGGATTCCGTGACCTGGGTCTCGCTGGTGTCGGGCGTCCAGAGCTTCCAGCGCATCTCGAACTCGTAGGCGGTGTCATCGTGAAGCTGCTCCGTGGCCTCGGCGACTGCGTTTTCGATGAGAGAGGAGGTGCTGTCCTGCAAGCGATCGTCGAGAACGTAAGTGCGCTGGTAGACGGGCGCTTCACTGAAGGTGATTGGGTATGTGCTCGCGGCGACGACTCGCGGATCCTTGGTGATAAGTGCGAACTGGCGCATGACCGATACCATCGCAGCTGGCAGGGCGTCTAAGCGGAAGTTGGGAAACCAGAGACTTAGATAGAGCTGATCGGCCATATAGACAGTTTAGAGTCTGGGAGCAGCGAATGGGGTGCAGGAGAGCAGGGAATAGGGAGAAGGGAGTAGAAACAAGCAACGTCAGCTCCCTATCTTTTGGGTGAGAAGATAGAGAGAGATGAATGTTTCGGTAGAACGGCTGCGGTTGGGGTTACTGGTAGGTGCGGGCCTGCTGGTGATGGTCGTCGTTGCCTTTCTTGGATATGCCCATCATCGCGCGCACCGGTTCTTGAAGGAGCTTCCGGCAAAGCTGGGGGTGGACGTCCGACGCGAGAGTAACAACGTCACGTATTCGCAGTCAGTTGAAGGAC
>Ga0206968_10105_pt2 | contig 22556 bp, 18 predicted proteins | sample Alteio_BWOrgHeat_22_FD_153254 | JGI IMG/M metagenome (GOLD analysis project Ga0206968, IMG submission 153254) | Enriched cells from forest soil in Barre Woods Harvard Forest LTER site, Petersham, Massachusetts, United States -... | ecosystem: Environmental > Terrestrial > Soil > Temperate forest >... | reverse complement strand
TGCAAATGGAAAAGAAGCCGGTCAAATAAAAGAATACCATGAAACTGGTGATATCAAAGCAATTAAGACGTATAATAATGGAGATGTTGACGTAAATAGCATTAAAACATATGAAGTAGCTTCTGGAAAAAAGATTGTGAAAACAAACGACACGCAAATTGCTTCAACAAACAAAGGTTTTTCAGAAGTTAAAAAAGAAGAATCAACTTTGGATACAAAAACTGCTGTTGCAGCTTTAAATGGCAAACATATTCTTTACAATAAAAACAAACAAATTAGTAAAGACGGTGATTTTAAGGATAATCGTTTAATGGAAGGTAAATCATACATCTATAATGAAAATGGAATTTTGACACGTGTTGCTGTTTATAAAAATGGTATCTATGTTGGCGATGGAAGCATAGAAAACTAAAATTATTTTTTTATTCAGAAAAGACGGTTCATCCGTCTTTTTTTATTCTCATATTTTTGCAATCTTTACAATCCTTATGCAAGCGCTTAATTTATATAATACCTTAACACGAAAAAAAGAAGAATTCAAAGCAATCAATTCGCCTTATGTTGGCATGTATGTATGCGGACCAACTGTTTATAGTGATGTACATTTAGGAAATTGCAGAACATTTATTTCGTTTGATTTAATTTATAGATACCTCACACATATTGGTTACAAAGTACGTTATGTACGAAACATTACGGATGCCGGACATTTAGAAGGTGATGGCGATGTTGGCGAAGATAAAATTTCTAAGAAAGCAAAATTGCAACAATTGGAACCAATGGAAATTGTACAAACATATACCGTTGATTTTAGAGAAGTGATGCGTTTGTTTAATACATTATCACCAAGCATTGAACCTACTGCAACAGGCCACATTATTGAGCAACAAGAAATCGCAGAGGTAATTATTAAAAAAGGATATGCTTACGAAGTAAACGGAACAGTTTATTTTGATGTAGAGAAATTTGCGAAAGAATATAATTACACGGCACTTACAGGAAGAAAATTAGAAGAGCTTTTAGAAAATACACGTGACCTGGATGGACAAGGAGAAAAAAAAGGACGCTTAGATTTTGCATTATGGATAAAAGCAAAACCTGAGCATTTGATGCAATGGCGTAGTGCTTGGGGGAATGGCTTTCCGGGATGGCATATTGAATGTAGTGCAATGAGCACAAAATATTTGGGAGAGCATTTTGATATTCATGGTGGCGGAATGGATTTGGCACCAACACATCATACAAATGAAATTGCTCAAAATGTTGCTTATTGTGGTAAACAACCCGCCAATTATTGGATGCATACAAACATGCTTACAGTAAACGGACAAAAAATGAGCAAGAGTTTAGGCAATAGTTTTTTGCCGCATGAATTATTCAATGGTTCGCATCCATTGCTAACAAAGGGTTATAACCCAATGGTAGTAAAGTTTTTTATGTTACAAACACATTACCGAAGCACACTCGATTTTAGTAATGATGCATTAAATGCAGCTGAAAAAGGATTTATGCGTATTGCCGAAGCATACAAAACATTAAAAAATTTAAAAACATCTGCAACATCTTCAGAAAATATTACTGCAATTGAAACTGCATGTTATGAAGCAATGAACGATGATTTTAATACTTCTGTTTTAATTGCGCATTTATTTGATGTGGTTCGAATCATTAATTCTACAAATGATGGCAAAGCAACTTTAACACAAAAAGACATTGATCTATTGCAAAAAATATATTCAAGTTTTGTATTTGATGTATGTGGATTAAAATTTGAAGAAGAAAGTAGTGAAGCAAAAAATACATTAGGAAAAGTTGTTGAGGTTGTTTTGGCGATGAGGGTGAAAGCAAAAGAAGAAAAGAATTTTCAGCTCAGTGATGAGATTAGAAATAAATTAACCGATGCCGGTATTAAAATTAAGGATAGTAAAGAAGGAAGTAATTGGAGCCTTTAAGAGAATTATGAATGTTGACCTTCGACTGAGTTTATAATGAGCGTAGTCGAATTACTCAGGGTGACAAGTTTTGAATGAAAATGAAAAAAGTAATTATAAATTTTGAATGAAGGAAAAAATTGGAATAGTTACGGTATCTCTTGGTTTATTTATTTCTTGTAATCAAGAAAAAACAGTCGAGAATAATACAAATGATAACACAACTAACAAACCAAAAGTTGAAACAAAAACACATATTGTTCCACCAAGTTTTAATAGTGATAGCGCATACGAATATGTAAAATATCAAGCGGATTTAGGCTCAAGAAATCCTGGCAGCAAAGCACATGATAAAGCAGTTGAATATTATGAAAAGCAATTCAAACGATTTGGCGCGCAAGTTTTAATTCAAGCTGCAAATTCAACAACATTTGACGGAAAAAATTGGTTACTCAAAAATGTGATAGCTTCTTTTAATCCTGAAAACACAAATAGAATTATGCTATGCTCGCATTATGATAGCAGACCATTTTGTGAAAAAGAATCCGATCCTAAAAAGAAGCAATTGCCTTGTCCGGGTGTAAATGATGGAGCTAGTGGAGTTGGGGTATTGATGGAGGTTGCGCGTATCATCCAAACAAAAGATCCAAAAATTGGAATTGATATTGTTTTATTTGATCTTGAAGATTATGGTGATAACGGTGGTATGCCAGATACATGGTGTTTGGGTTCTCAGTATTGGAGTAAAAATCCACATACGGCAGGATACACTGCAAAATTCGGTATTTTATTAGACATGGTTGGGGCGAAAAATGCAAGATTCCCGAAAGAAGAAATCTCAACTTTTTACGCGAACGATGTTGTAACAAAAATTTGGAAAGCTGCTAAGGTTAGTGGAGCCGGCGACTATTTTATAGATTCGGAATCAGGTGAAATGACAGATGATCATGCATTCGTAAATAAGATTGCACAAATACCTTGTGTAGATATTTTAGACTACGATCCATTTAAAAATTCTTTCTTTCCCCATCACCATAAAAATAGTGACGATCTGAGCACTATTGATAAAGGGACTTTACAAGGTGTGGGTCAAACACTTTTGGAAGTAATCTATAATGAGAAATAACAAAAAAAATCTTTCTGGTTTTTAATATTAATTTTTCACACTCTACTAACAACGCTTTATTCTTTCTTTAAAAATTACGTTCTTTAGTTCCCAATATAAAAGTATTACTATTATGAATTTATTGAACTTAAAGAATAGCTTGATTATAACCTTATTTTTTTTAGTATCTATTTCAACAGCTCAAATTTCTTTTGTAAAAGGATATTTGGTAGGAGAGAAGGGTGACACAATCAAAGGCGAAGTAAAAATCAATCCAAAAAAAGAACAAGATTATTATAGCAAAGTTATGTTCAAAGATGCGAGCGGCGTTCAAAAAAATTACAAACCAAACAAAGTAAAAGCATATGGATTTGATAACAATCATTTTGTTTCTATTGGTCAAGGTGATGAGGTTAAATTTTTTAAACGAATGACAAACGGTTATATTCTTCTTTACAAAGAGGCCTTTGAAGTTGTGGTAATGAATGAAACATCTTTTGATTACGATTATTTTTTATTTAAAGAAGGGGATAAAAAAATGACCGAAGTGAAAGAAGGAAAATTTAAAAAACAATTGCAAGACTGGATGAAAGATAATGCGGAATTTGCGGAAGACTATAAAGACGAAAAAAAATTAAATGCTGAAAGCGCTGTTGAAGTGATTAACAAATATAATGAGTGGAAGAAAAGTAATTGAAATTAATTTTAGGAGGAACGAGAAAACATGATAACCAAGGATACCGAAAAAAAATTATTTCTTTTAGATGCTTTCGCATTAATATACCGCGCGTATTTTGCTTTTAGTAATAGTCCGCGTATAAACTCAAAAGGATTAAACACATCTGCCGTATTTGGTTTTTGTAATACGTTGTTAGAAATTCTAAATAAAGAAAAGCCAACACATATTGCCGTTGTATTTGATACAGAAGCGCCAACCCAACGTCATATTGATTTCGAAGCTTACAAAGCTAATCGTCAGGAAATGCCGGAAGATTTGCGAACTTCTATTCCATATATTATTGATCTTATTAAAGGGTTTAATATTGATGTAATTGGTTTGCCTGGATTTGAAGCGGATGATGTAATTGGAACCTTAGCTCGTAAAGCAGAAAATTTAGGATTTACAACATACATGATGACGCCTGATAAAGATTATGGGCAACTGGTAGACTCCAATACATTTATTTACAAGCCTGCTCGTTTAGGAAATGGCGCAGAAATTTTAGGTGTTGAAGAAATTTGCAAAAAGTGGGAAATAAAAAATGTAAATCAATTGATTGATATTTTGGGATTGATGGGCGATAAATCAGATAATATTCCGGGTATTCCTGGTGTTGGTGAAAAGACAGCTATTCAATTAGTAAAAGATTATGGAACAATAGATGAACTATATAAAGATACAAGCAAACTAAAAGGTAAGCTTAAAGAAAAAGTAGATAACAACAAAGAAATGGCACTTCAGTCTCGCCAACTTGCTACTATTATTTTAGACTGTCCAATTGAATTTGATGAAGCGTCATTGGCAATAAAACCAATTGATAAGGAAGCATTACGAGAAGTGTTCAAAGAATTAGAATTCAGGAGAATTGCACAAAATGTTTTGGGTGAAGATATTGGAGGAAGTGAAAATATTGGAACAAAAAATGAAACAACACCATATCAAACAAAATCGTCAAACGGACAAACAGATTTATTTAGTACGGCAACTTTTTTTGATACTCAAAATGGAACCGGCGTTGCTGAAAAAGTAGAAACAAATTTTAGAACAGCTGCAGATGTCGGGCATAATTATATGTTGATTCAATCAGAATTAGAAATGGAATCGCTTATTGTTGTACTTGAAAATGCTATCGAATTTTGCTTCGATACAGAAACAACCGGGTTAAATTCACTTGAAGTAGAAATTGTAGGTTTATCATTTGCAGTAAAAAAATTCGAAGCATACTATGTTCCTGTTTCTGAAAATAGAGAAGATGCAACTAAACTCTTAAATAAGTTCAAGCATATTTTGCAAGACCCAAACAAAACATTAATAGGTCAGAATATTAAATATGATTATCATATCTTAATGAATTACGGCATTCAAATAAAAAATAAATTATTTGATACAATGGTTGCTCACTTTTTAATTCAACCTGAAATGCGCCACGGTATGGATTTATTGGCAGAAACGTATTTGAATTATTCTCCGATAAGTATCGAAACATTGATAGGCAAAAAAGGAAAGGGTCAAATTAGTATGCGGGAAGCACCGCTTGAGCAGATAAAAGAATACGCTGCAGAAGATGCTGATATCACATTACAACTGAAAGGTGAGTTTGCTCCCAAATTAAAAGAAACAGAAACGGAGAAATTATTTAATGAAGTAGAAGTGCCTTTGATAACTGTATTGGCAGATATGGAGAGAGAAGGAATTAATTTAGATGTAGCTGCATTGAAAGAGTTTTCTGCGCAATTGCAAATTGATATTACGAACGTAGAGAAAGAAATATACGCACAAGCTGGATTTAAGTTCAATATTTCTTCACCGAAACAAGTTGGTGATGTATTGTTTGAAGTATTAAAAATATCTTCCGACAAAGCAAAAAAAACAAAAACCGGACAGTATGCAACAGGCGAAGATGTATTATTGAAACTGGAACACGCACATCCTATTATCGCAAAAATTTTAGATTACCGCGAATTGGTAAAACTAAAAAGTACATATGTAGATTCTTTACCTGAATTAGTAAATCAAAAAACAAAACATATTCATACTTCTTACAATCAAGTAGTAGCAGTAACAGGAAGATTAAGCAGTGATAATCCAAATCTTCAAAATATTCCAATCCGAACGGAAAGAGGTAGACAAATCAGAAAAGCATTTATTCCACGTAACGACGAGTACATTTTATTAAGTGCCGATTATTCTCAAATTGAATTAAGAATTGTGGCCAGTATTAGTGGTGATCCAAATATGTGCGAAGCTTTTCAAACCGGAAAAGATATTCATACGGCAACAGCAGCTAAAGTATTTGGTGTGGCTGAAAGTGAGGTAACAAAAGAAATGCGTTACAAAGCGAAGAGTGTAAATTTTGGAATTATTTACGGACAAGGTGCTTTTGGTTTATCAGAGAATTTAAATATTCCACGCGCTGAAGCAAAAGAATTAATTGATAATTATTTTAAGGAATATCCATCTATAAAAAGCTACATGGATACCGAAATAAATTTTGCTCGAGAAAATGGCTTTGTAAAAACATTACTCGGAAGGAAACGTTGGTTAAGAGATATAACTTCTCATAATCAAACTGTGCGTGGTTATGCTGAGCGAAATGCAATTAACGCACCAATTCAAGGCAGTGCGGCTGATATGATTAAAGTTGCAATGATCAATATTCATAACGACTTGCAAAAACGAAATTTGAAAACAAAAATGCTTTTGCAAGTGCATGACGAGTTAGTTTTTGATGTGCACAAGTCGGAATTGGAATTAATAAAACCAATTATAGAAGAACACATGAAAAACGCATTACCTTTAAAGGTTCCTGTTGAAGTAGGAATGGGTGAAGGAATTAACTGGTTAGTGGCGCACTAAAATTTACTTCGTAGCAGGCACAACCAAATAAATAAGCACTTTATCTTTACCTGCTTTGTCTGGTTTCATAATACCATAGTCTGTAGCATTAATACTCATTGTACCTGAGAAAGTAGCTTTGGCTTTATCACTTTCAGTAAACGTAAAAGGTATCTCAATCATTTTTGTAGAGTCTTTCATTGTTAAACTACCTTTTGCTATAAATCCTGCATCGGTACTTTTAATTTCACTTGATGTAAATGTTATTTTAGGAAATTTTTCTGCATCAAAATAATCGGCAGACATTAAATGTTTTTCTAATTTTTCATTTCCTGCTTTAATTGTATTCACGTCAATTGAAGCAGTTATTTTAGAATCTTTTAAATTCTTTTTATCAAAATTTAAAGTCGAAACCAAGTTACTAAACGTTCCTTTTTTATCACTGCCTTGTAATTCAAAATTTACGGTACTGGTTTTTTCATCCGCTTTCCAAAGAGTTAAAACTGTAAAGGCGCTGATGGTGATTGCTACTAAAGCTGATGCTAATATTGCTGTTTTTTTCATGTTGGTCAAGTTTTAATTAATGGGTTAAATTTACAAATGATTTTAGGATACACAAATAAATTTGTGCGCTCATAAATTAATAAATGGTAAAATTTTTAGTGGAATCTTTGAAGTGTAATAACTAGTTCTTGATCACAACATTTTTTGTGAAACTAGTTTCGTTGCTCATTTTAAAGTCTTTACCATCTACTGTAACTGCAAATGAGTTTTCCATAAATACGGTAATACTGGCATTAGTTGAAGTATTTACGGCTGTTAAATTCTGAGCGCTAAAAACAAGAGTATCTGTACCTACGTTTAATGCTTTAGTAAATACACTTGGTATTGCCCAGCCATCAGAAATATAAACAGACGCTGCAGTCATGTTTTGTAAACCGTAAATAATAAAGGAAAAACCAACGCTTCTTCTTACAGTATCAGGTAATGCACCAATACCTAAAAAACTTGGTTTTTCTTTCAGGTTTTTAAATGTAAAAGAAGGAATACCTGACGAGCCGTTAACCGACCATGTTTCAGAAGCTAAATTAATAGGTGTATAATTAGTATAATAATTAGGTGCGCCTGAATATTTTAATGTATCACTATTGAAAAAAACATTAGCAACTGTTACAGAGTTAGCAACGGATGATACGTTTATGGGTTGACTGCTAAAGAAAGCGCTTGCTCTTGTTGTAATGGTTGTTGTACTTGCTGGTGCTGTTACAGTATAAGTTCCGGTTCTAAATAATCCCACAAAAGTTGTTGCTGTACTAGGTGTACAATTGGTGCAGCCTGTAGCAGGATCAATAGTTGCAGGCGGATCACTTTTATTACAGCTGTTTGCAAAAGCAATTATAACAGAAATTACGAATATAAATAAAATATTTTTCAAAATAGTGTTGGATAAAGATACAAAAAAAAATGATTGGTTATTTTTGTTCTATCAAACGCTTGGCTTCATTAATATCGATACGTTCGCCATTCTTAAAAGCAACCACAAAACAATCGGAAAAGCCATTTTGTTTTAGTGTTGCTTGATGAGCGCTAGCATCAGCTGTGTTTGTAAAATTACCAGACGTATATTTTAAAGTTGTTTTTACTTTATAATAAGCCCCATTTTTTATAGCTGCAAATTTAGGATCTTTTAAATTTAAAGGCACTTCACTGCTTGCAAATTGTACTTTAAAAACAACTTCAGTTTTTGCTTCAATGGAATTATTTTTATCTGATTTTGCAGCAGCAATAGAATCTAGTTTCCATTTAGCTTTTATTTTATTTAAGGAATCAGTCTTCACTTTATTAACCTTTATTAATGAATCACTCTTCGCCTTGGCTTTATGTATGGAATCTGTTTTTGCTTTATTGACTTTAGCTGTTGAATCTGCAATTCGTTTTGTTTTATTGATGACATCACTTTTTATTTCAATAGTTTTGGTATCTGAAGCTTTTGGGTCTATTTTTGTACTATCGAAAAGTGCAATCATTCCCTTATTTTCATCCTGCATTTTTATTTCCTTTCCAGGATCATCATTTTTTGTTTCTAATTTTATCAAGCCTTTGTTATCATCTTTCATTTTGAGTTCTGTCGTGTCTTTTTTTACTTCAATACTATCGCCATCATCATCGTCTTCATCTTTTGCTTTTTGCCCTGGCAAGTTCCCTGCTTTTATATTTTCATTTTCTAATGGCTCTTGATTTTCAAGATCATCATCATATGTTTTTTTGGTGCCTTCTACTTCATCTTTATATTTTCTCAATCCTCTGAAAATGGCTTTGGATAAATAATCCTGACCTTTTTCACTTGCTAAAAATTGTTCTTCTAATGGATTGGTTAAATATCCTATTTCTGTTAAGATGCTAGGCATAGCGGTGCGCCATAATACCCAAATACTTTGGCGGTGAACTCCCTTATCTACACGACCGGCTTTTTTTAAATATTCTTCCTGTATTTTTAAACCGAGTGTTGCACTCTGAATAACATAAGCGCTTGTGTAATTGCTCATGATGATATAACTTTCTTCACTGTCAGGATCAAAGCCTTCGTATTTTTTTTCATAATCATCTTCTAAATAAATAACGGAGTTCTCGCGCGTGGCAACTTTCATTTTTCCCTCTTCATTTTTTAGTCCCATCACGTATGTTTCCGAACCAAATGGCAAAGGATTTGTAGTTTCAACCGGAACATATTTTCCTTTTTTATTTTTGCGCATTTTCACGCGTATTTTTTTTGTTTTGGGATCTTTGTATTTTACTACTTTGCCAGCCGCGTTACAATGAATGGAAATAAAAAGATCAGCTTTTGCTTTGTTGGCAATCATTGCACGCTCCTCCAGTTCAACAAATATATCCGTTGTGCGTGTATAAATAACTTTTACATCTTTAAAATTTGCTTCAATCAATTTCCCCAGTTTTAATGCAACACTTAGCGATACATCTTTTTCTTTAGCAAAAGCGCCATTGCAGCCCGGATCTTTTCCACCATGTCCCGCATCAATAACTATGGTTTTTAGTACACCAATTTTTCCTTTTCCTTGCCCTGTTTTAAAGGCCGAAAAGGCCATGAACAATGGAATTAGTAACAATAAGAATTTGATATTTTTAACCTTTATATGCACAATTTGTAATGGCTAATTCATTTAGGTTTGTAGCTTTGTGAGTTTAGTATAAAAATAGAGTAATCAATTGAGCCAAAGCGGGTATAGAATATTATTTTTCTTATGGTTGATGTTAATATCTTCTACAGGATTATATGCTCAAAAAGCACAGGCTGATACCTTAAAAAAAGTTAAAGCCGACACCTTAGTGGATCATGAAACTGAGTCAGATGCACTAGAATCTAAAATTGAATACAAGGCAAACGATTCCATTGTTTATTTAGCAAAAGAAAAAAAAGCAATGCTGTATGGTAATGCCAATGTAGTGAATGGAAGTATGAATATTGTGGCTCAGGTAATTGAAATAGATTATTCAACAAATATTATTACTGCATACGGATTACCTGACAGCACAGGTAAACTGGCCGGGACTCCTGTTTTTAAGGATGGTGAGCAAGAAATGAAGGCCGAAAAAATTATGTTTAATTTAAAAACGAAAAAAGGAAAAATATTTAAAGCGCTCACCAAACAAGGTGAGTTATTAGTTTTTGGAAATGAAATCAAGAAAGATAGTTCTAATATTATTTACATGAAGAATATGAAATGTATTCCCTGTGAATTTGCTGATTCACGAACAGTTTTTAGAGCAACAAAAGCAAAAGTAATACCCAATGATAAAATTGTTACTGGTCCAATGTATCTTGAAATTGCAGGTGTGCCTACACCTTTAGGTTTACCTTTTGGATTTTTTCCGAACACCAAAAAAAAACATAACGGTATCTTAATGCCATTTTATGGAAATAGTCCGACTCAAGGTTTTTTTCTGAGAGATGGTGGTTTTTATTTGGGTATAAATGATAAAACAGATATGACGATTAGAGGAGATATTTATTCGAATGGAAGTTGGGGATTAAGAACATCAAATAATTATAAAATAATGTATAAGGCAAGTGGTAACATAAATTTAGGCTTTAGTCAGTTTAATATTGGTGATAAAGATCTTGGACCAAAAAATTTTAGCAAACAGCAATCTTATAATATTAGTTGGACACACAGACAAGACAATAAAAATAATCCTAAAGTTAATTTTGGAGCAAATGTCAATTACCAAAATCAATTATATAATAAATACAATGCTTTAAATTCGGGACAATATCTAACAAATACTTTTCAATCGAATATTAGTTTTAGCAGAGTATTTAAAGTTGGAACGCTGAGTACAAATGCAACGCACAATCAAAATACAAACACACGCCAGGTAGATGTTTCTTTTCCTCAACTTACTTTTAATGTCAATCGTTTTTTTCCTTTCAAACGCCAAAATGCAGTGAAACAAAATGTGCTTGATAAATTGGGGGTAAATTATTTAGTTGAAGCTAAAAATACATTAAGCGGTAACGACTCTACTTTATTTAAAGGAGATTTAGCAAGCAAAATGAAATATGGTATGAAACATACTTCGTCTATCTCAACTAATTTTAATATTTTAAAGTATATTACAGTTACACCAGCTTTAAGCTTATCATCAGCTATGTATGGCCGCACTATTAGAAAAGAGTATAGCCAAACCGAAAACATGCATGATACAGTTACAACAAACACAGTGAGTGGATTTGCGGCAAGTTATGAAGGAAATTTTTCTACCGCATTAAACACAAAATTATTTTTCGATTATGGTTTCAAAAAAGGAAAAGTGAAGCAAATTCGCCATTTATTAATTCCAACATTAACTTATGTATATCGTCCTGATTTCGGAAAATCGCAATATGGGTTTTATAGAAAGGTTCAAACCGATTCAAAAGGCACTATGGCAACTTACAGTATATTTGATGGAGCCTTGTATGGTGGTCCGGCCGCGGGAGCCCAAAATGCATTAAATTTTAATTTGAATAATAATTTTGAAGCAAAAATAAAACAACAAACAGATACTGGTGTTACTTATAAAAAAATAACGCTTCTTCAAAATCTTGGTGTCACAGGTGGATATAATTTTGCCGCAGATAGTTTTCAAATGAGTCAATTTGGTATAACGGCGAGAAATAAATTTTTTAAATATTTTGACGTGCTTGTAGGAACAAATTATGATCCATATGGATATGATAAAGTTGGAAAAAGAAGAGTAAAAGAATTTGCTCAAAATTACAACGGTACTTTTTTGAGATTTGTGAATGCTAATTTTGCAATTAATGCATCATTCGGAAGTAACGCTTTGGCGGCATTACAAAAAGCAAAACAATCTCCTAGTCTTACTAATGGAGTTGAACGTGGTGCAAAAAATGATTTAGCTGGAACAGAAAAATTACCATGGAATTTAACTGCTAACTATAATTATAATGTCGTTCCAGATATTACAGACCCATCGAAATTAAACACAACTCAAACAATGAATTTTAGTGGTGATGTGAAGCCAACGAAATATTGGAAATTAGGTGTTACAAGTGGTTATGATTTTGTGCATAGCCAAATTAGTTATACTAGTTTTAATGTTTACCGTGATTTGAAATGTTGGGAAGCACATATTACTTGGGTACCATTCGGTTTCAGAAAAAGCTATACACTTTCTATTAATTTAAAAACAGGCATGTTGAGCGATATTAAAATTCCTCGTCAACGCCAATGGTATGATAATTTTTAGCACCAATTGTATTTATAATTTAGTATAAACATGGAAACAACTTATATATCAAGCGTCACCAAACAGTTTGAGTATTACAAACAACTTGGTGAAAAAGCGATGGCTCAAGTGAGCGATGAGCAATTATTTTTAATTCCTTCTCCTGAAAGTAACAGCATTGCAATTATTGTTCAACATTTAGAAGGCAATATGCTTTCACGTTGGACAGATTTTTTGACGACCGATGGAGAAAAGGAATGGCGGAATAGAGACGCAGAATTTGAAAAAGTGGTAACCAACAAAGAAGAATTGATGAAAGTTTGGAACAAAGGCTGGGAAGTTTTTTTTAATGCGATCAGTAATTTAAAACCAGATGATCTTGGAAAAATAATTTATATCCGTAATCAAGGACATACGATAATGGAAGCTATTAATAGACAATTGGCACATTATCCTTATCATATTGGACAAATTGTTTTTCTAGCGAAGTTATTAGTAAGTAATCCCTGGCAAACTTTGTCCATCGCCAGAAACCAATCGAAAGAATATAATTCCGATAAATTCGGCAAAGAAAAATCAACGCAACATTTTACAGATGAGTTTTTAAAAAATAAAAAGTGACATCAATTTGAAATTTACTCCACACGTTTAATTGTACAACCAATAGATTTGGTTTCTTGCGTTTTTGGTGTTTCACCTTTAGAAACTGCTATTAAAGCATCTTTTAAATAAGGGGCTTTAACTTGTGAAGCATCTTTTACATTATCGTCAATAGCGCCTTTATAAACCAACCCTTTTGCATTAAATAAAAAACATTGCGGTGTGCGTGTTGCACCAAAAGCATCTGCTAAAGCACTTTTTTCGTCCACTACATAAGGGCATTTTAAGTTTTGATCTGCGTAATATTTTGTCATCGCATCAAAACTGTCTGCCTCACTTCTTTGCGCTTCATTACTATTTACTATAATGCAGCCGATGCCATTAGCAAGGCAGTAATCAGAATATTCTTTAATACGTTTTTCACTTAGTTTTACGTACGGACAAGTATTGCAGCTAAAAATCACTAATATACCTTTAGCCGTTTTATTTTCTCCTAACGAAGTAGTTTTACCCGATACATCTTTCATTTTACGATCTGCCAATGGTAAAGCAGAATTTAATGCCATTTCATCACCGGGAGTTAAATTGATGAATGAAAATAGAGTCGCAATTGAAGCAACTAAAACTGAATAAACGAATAACTTTTTCATGGTTTTTATTATTGTATACCAAATGTAAAACATTCAAATCACAAAGCATATTATTTTAACAGATTAACCGTGTTTCTTTTCATTTCCAGTCATATATTGATGTAGTTGGTGATTACGAAGCTTTTCCAAAGTTTTAAACTTTGGAAAAGCTAATGAATGCTTCAATTTCATTTGTAACCTTTTCTTAAAAACACATTATACTTAATTAAAACCCATTTGTTAAAACTAAAACTCTTTTTAACGGCTCTTAACTTCTTTTTTAAGCAATTTTACTCTATTGGAAAATACAACTCCTATAACAGAGATCCCTAAACCAAAAAAGAATTTTTTTAAAAGAGTTTTTAAATTCTTTTTTTGGATGATCTTTATTTTTCTTGTGTTGGTTATCACGGCAATTTCTCTGGTTTTTATTTATGAAGATGATGTAAAAGCCATTATTATAAAAGAGTTGAACAAAAATTTAAATGCTGAAATTAAAATAGACCCCAAAAATATCGACTTAACTATTATCAAAACTTTTCCTGATTGTGCGCTTCAATTTAAAGACATCACATGCATGGAAGCTACTAAAAATGATAAGCGTGACACGCTATTATTTGCTCAAACGCTTCAGTTAAAATTTGATGTAAAAGATCTTTGGAATAAAAAGTACAGCATCAAGAAAATAAAACTGAAAGATGCTTTTTGTCGCTTGAAATTAAATAGTAAAGGGAAACCCAATTACATCGTTTGGAAAGAAACAGAAGGAACAACGGAAGCAAACGATAGCTTGAAATTTAGTTTAGAAAAAATTGAATTTACAAATGTAGATGTTACTTATCTCGATCTGAAAGAGAAAATAAGAACTGAACTAGTAATGAATGAAGTTACTTTCTCTGGGAAATTTAATGAAGCAGATTATGACTTGAAAAGTGAAGGCAGATTGCAAATTAATAAAATCAGGACTCATAAAACTGACTATCTAAAAAACAAAAACGTTTCATATAAGGCAGATGTTAATGTAACGGGGAATACTTATCAGATCAATGTTTGCGAAGTTCATTTAAATAAAATGACTATTGAAACAAATGGCAAAATGATTTATGCCGATAGCTTAAGAGAAATGGATCTTGGATTTAAAGGAAAGAACTTAGATATACAATCTATTTTATCTCTTCTTCCGGAATCATACAAAAGAAAAATTAATGATTATACAAGCGATGGGAACTTTTATGCATCCGGTAATTTAAAATATAAAACAGAGTTAGATGTAGATATTGAATTTGGTGTCAACAAAACAACCATTGTGTACGAGCCTAAAAAAGCAAGACTCACTAACCTAAATGCAATAGGTAAATTTAGTAGCTCCAAGGGAAAATCAATGCTTGAGTTGAAAAATGTTTCAGGAAATTTAATGACTGATTTTATTTCGGGTAACGTTATTATTAATGATTTCAGTGATCCATATCTTGATCTTAATGTATCGGGTACAATTAATCTCGAAAATCTTATTCAGTTTTGGCCGATAGATACTTTATCTAAATTAAAAGGAAATATTTCATTCAAATCACAAATCAAAAGTAAAATATCAGAATTGAAAAAAAACGCACTTTCCGAAAATTCCGTTTTTGATTTGGAGGCTTCACTAAATAATTTGGTTATTCAATTCAAAAACCAAGTGGACAGTACTAATGTTAAAAGTTGCGATTTGAAAGCACTAAATAGATCTGTTGAAGTCAAAAACTTAGCTATTCAAAAAGGAAAATCTGATCTTTTGATTGATGGGAAAGTAGAAGGCGCTTACAATTATATAATTGATTCAAAAAATCCATTGAAAATATATGGCAATTTAAAAAGCAAAAGCATAGTGGTTGAAGACTTTGTTTTTGAAAATGCTTCTACATCAAGTCAAAAAACCGAAATAGAAATACCTGACAATATCAATTTCGTTTTGGATGCCTCCATTGATGCATTAAGTTTCAGAAAATTTAACGCCACTCAAATCAATGGTAATATTGAATTAAAGAATAAAAAAATATTGGCAGATAATGTTACAATGCATGTAATGGAAGGAACAGCTGTGATAGATGCCTTGGTAGATCTATCTGGAAAAAACATGGATGTAACTTTTCACACACAGCTTGTTAATTTAAACGTAACTAAACTATTTGTACAATTAAATAATTTCAATCAGGAAACATTAAAAGACAATAATATTGGAGGTGTATTAACTTCTACAATTGATTTTAATGGTGTATGGAATAAATTTTTGGAACCAGATTTAAATTCTATGAAAGCTGTATCTGATCTAAAAATAGATCAAGGGAAATTAGTCGATTTTAAACCACTCGAAAGTCTGTCAAAATTTGTAGACATTAACGATTTAAAAAGTATAAAATTTTCTTCGCTTCAAAGTCGGATCGAAATAAATAAAAGTATAATCACCATTCCAAAGACGTCAATAAAAAATTCAGCATTAAATATTAGCTTCTGGGGAACTCACAGTTTTAATAATGATATCGATTATCATGTACAGCTTTTAATTAGCGAGCTTTTATCTAAAAAGAGAAAAAGAAATGCTGATGATGAATTTGGTCCGGTAGAAAATGATCCTGAAAATCATCGCAGTGCTTTTGTATTGATGACAGGTACTGTTGACAACCCAATAATTAAATACGATAAAAAAGGATTGAAGCAAAAAATAAAGGAGGACATTAAACAAGAAAAACAAACATTAAAGCAACTCTTGAAAGATGAATTTGGCTTGTTTAAAAAGGATAGCATTAAAACAAAAGAAATTAAAAAGGCAGATCAACAATTTAAATTGGAACCGAACCAGCCAAATAAAAAACAAAATCCGAAAAAGAAAGAAGAAGACGATGATGATTTTTAGTGTTATTATTTACGTAACACTGGTTATGAAGATATTTTAACCCTCGAAAGTAACAGTAAACGTAACCATCCTGGAGCGAACCTTATCTATACTATTGGTAAAAATGCTATTTTCTTTTTGTAAAAGATTGCGTGTTCCCATATTTAATTTCAACTCGAACCCTAATTTAAAATACATCATATAAAAATCAACGCCGGCTCCTCCACTATAATAAAAGTCATCACGCTTTAAACGGACATTATCGTCCAATTGATTTGGGCCACCACTTTCGCTTACCCCTGCAGTTTTTTTGCGTGAAGCCAAATCGAGCATATAACCACCGCCACCAATAACATAAGCGCTAAAATTACCTAAACGCTTGGATTGTATTTTTGTTTCAACAGGAAAAATAAGAAAAGTAGATTCAACCGTTTTCTCAAAGTATTTGCTGGTATCACGTGTTGCATTTGATAAATAATATTCTATTTTTCGTGAAGCAAAACTAATACTTGGTGTCGTTCTAAGCCGCACATATTCAAATAATCTAAAATCGGTTACCAAACCAATTGCAAACCCTGGTCCGGGCTGAGTATAAATAGCTTTGATTTTATACCTGGTAGATATACTATTCTCTGTTATAAGAGTATCGGGAAAAGCAGAATTTTTTACGGTATTCAACCTAAAATCCGTTTGATTGAACCCGATGGTAAATCCAAAATGAAGCTTTTGCTTATAGAATTTTGGAAGGTTTACACTATACCCATCGTTTTCTTGAGCAAAAGAAATATTTACTAAAAGGAGACAAATAACTATGTTTTTAAACCAATTCAATACTACATATATAACGGGTTACGAAGATAATTATTTTATGCTTGATGCCACTTTTTATATAGATTTGGATGTGAAATGGTCAATTATACAAGAAATAATGGAAATTAAGGTTAAATACGCATTGATATCCATAGACCTATCCATTAATAATTGTTTAATGAAAATAAAATGACATTACTTTTCGGTAATCAAATACACGCAAATTTTGTTTTTGAAAATACGTTTGAAATTGAAAGTAGGATAATCTTTTAGATTAAAAGACAAGTTTTCAGTCACTAGATATTTAGCACCTTTGTTATACAAAACATCTAATGTAGATTCGTTTAATTCACCTTTGTTTAAACAAAAACCATTTCTTTTCAAATAATATAATATAATAAATTTTGATTCGTCAGAATCGATAATGCACAATTCGTTTTTTGGAATATTTTTTTGAAGAAAATAAGTGTAGTTTAAATAATCCGAATTAAATCCAGGATCAATTATATTCCATCGTTGATCAATACGAAGCCATGCCGTTATTGGAACAATAAAAAGGCAAACAAACACCATCATCTTATATTTACCTGAGTAAAGAATTTGAATTCCTTTTGCAACAATTAAAAATATGAGTGGAATAAACGGCATTAAATAATAGTCATGCGTTTTTTCGATCATATTAACTTCAAATAAAAAATAAGCTAAAAAAGCGATTAGTATAAATAAATAGTGTTTTGTGTTTTGAAATAAAGACTTAAAATTTTTGAAACAATAAATGGTACCAATTAGTAAAAAAAGTGTGGATGCATAATTGGTTAATAGTTCTGGCAAAGAAGAAATAAAATGAAACTGAACAAAATCAAAAATTACGCTAAAAGTTTTATGATTGTTGATGATACCTTCTGTAATGCCATTTCCCTTCCATGTAGGAATTGCATGAGCGTACCAAATAATGGGAGCAATAAACGTGATCAAGTAAATTAAACTCACTTTTATAGAAAATGAAATTTCTTTAGTTTTTATTTTTTGAAAAAGATAAACTAAAACAGAAGCACCAAAAAGTATATAAGGTAATTTAATGAGCGTAGCTAAACTTAATAAAATGGCCGAAAGCAAAACATATTTGAAGGAATCGGCTTTTAAAAATTTAATAAAATAAAATAAGCTCCAAGTACTTAAAGTTAAAGCAAAAATATCCGGCAACGGATTAACACAATAATAATAAAGGAGAGGAGAAAAACACAAACAAAAATTTGTGGCAAGCGCTACTTCATCATTTACATGCAGTTTGAGTAGTTTGAAAAAGCCAACAAGAAAAAAGCAAAAGATAATAAATGTAATATACCTGGAATGGGAAACAGAATAGTCAAATATTTTATTGTATTGCGCAATTAACCATTGATATAAGGGAAATTCGTAAAGTAATTTGGTTGTTCCGTTAGTGATATCAAACTTTTGCGGATGAAAAATAGAATTGTCGTTTGAATCAAAATTATAAATAACGGTTTGTGTTTGTGTTTGTCGCCACACATGATAACCAATTAACTCTAATTTAAAAACGTGAAAATGTAAAAGGAAAGAAATAAAAATTGGTAATGCAAAAAGAAATACCTTTTTTTGAATCACCATTTCATTTAATCATTTAATTTCAAAACAGCCATGAATGCACTTTGCGGAATTTCAACATTCCCTACTTGTTTCATGCGTTTCTTACCTTCTTTTTGTTTTTCGAGTAATTTGCGTTTACGGGAAATGTCACCGCCATAACATTTAGCTGTAACATCTTTTCGCATGGCGCTTATTGTTTCACGCGAAATAATTTTAGAACCAATGGCTGCTTGAATAGGAATTTCAAATTGTTGTTTCGGAATTAATTCTTTTAATTTTTCGCAAATCTTTTTTCCAAAATTATATGAATTACTTCTGTGAATTAAACAGGATAAAGCATCTACGGGCTCTCCTTTTAATAAGATATCCAGTTTCACCAGATCAGACTCTTGCATTCCTATTGGATGGTAATCAAAAGAAGCATATCCTTTCGAAATAGATTTCAAACGATCAAAAAAATCAAATACAACTTCACCCAAAGGCATTTCAAAAATTAACTCAACACGATCTGCAGTTAAATAGTTTTGTGTTACAATGGATCCGCGTTTTTCAATACATAAGCTCATTACCGGACCAATAAACTCTGATTTAGTAATAATATTTGCTTTTATATATGGTTCTTCAATATAATCAATACGAGCAGGATCAGGTAAATCACTTGGGTTATTAACGGTTACAACATCTCCGTTAGTTTGATAGGCCAGATAAGACACGTTAGGAACGGTTGTGATCACAGTCATGTTAAACTCACGTTCTAATCTTTCCTGAACAATTTCCATGTGTAACATTCCAAGGAAGCCGCAACGAAATCCAAATCCTAAGGCTAAAGAGGATTCCGGTTCCCATGTTAAAGATGCATCGTTAAGCTGAAGTTTTTCCATACTATAACGCAGCTCTTCAAAATCTTCTGTATCTACGGGATAAATTCCGGCAAAAACCATTGGTTTTACTTCTTCAAAGCCATGAATTCCTTCCGCGCAAGGGCGATCAAAATGAGTAATAGTATCACCAACCTTTACTTCTTTTGCGCTTTTTATTCCTGAAATAATATAACCCACATCACCAGTACTTAATTCGGCACGAGGCTCAGGCTTTAGTCTTAAAACACCAATTTCATCCGCATTATAAACAGAGCCTGTATTAAAAAACTTTACTTTTTCTCCTTTTCTAATTGTACCATTGGTTATTTTGAAATAAGCAATAATTCCTCTAAACGAATTAAAAACACTATCAAAGATCAATGCCTGCAATGGAGCTTTTGGATCACCAATTGGAGGATTTACCCTTTCAATAATAGCAGCTAAAATTTCTTCAATTCCCATGCCGGTTTTTCCACTTGCCGGAATAATTTCATCCCTACTACAACCAATTAGATCAATAATTTGGTCTTTAACCATCTCTGGTTCTGCGCTTGGCAAATCCATTTTGTTTAAAATAGGAATAATTGTTAGATCATGTTCTAGGGCTAAATATAAATTAGAAATAGTTTGCGCCTGAATGCCTTGTGCTGCATCAACAATAAGTAAGGCGCCTTCGCAAGCGGCAATAGAACGTGACACCTCGTAACTAAAATCAACATGACCAGGGGTATCAATTAAATTTAAAACGAACTTTTCGCCTTTATATTCATAGTCCATTTGAATGGCATGGCTTTTAATGGTAATACCTCGCTCTTTTTCGAGATCCATATCATCCAAAACCTGAGCTTGCATCTCGCGACTACTAATAGTTTTAGTAAATTCAAGTAAACGATCTGCTAGGGTGCTTTTTCCGTGATCAATATGGGCAATAATACAAAAATTACGAATGTTCTTCATCTCCAAAATCTCGATTAGAATACAAAAATAACATTTTTTTAAAGGTATTTCTGATCAAAATCATGAATAAAAACTTGCAATATTTCAAATTAGAATTACCTTTGAACTCATAATTTAAAACTTAAAAACATGAAAAAATTAATTTTAACAGTAGCTGTAGTATTTGCAGCATCAGTTGCATTGAATGCTCAAGAACCTAAAAAAGAGGAGAAAAAAGAGCACAAAAAAGAAGAGCACAAAAAAGAAGAGAAGAAAGAAGAAAAAGGCGGAGAGAAAAAAGAGCACAAAAAAGAAGAGAAGAAAGAAGAGAAAAAACCAATGTAATAAAGTTAGAGCGACAAATAGTCGCTCTTTTTTTTAATCTTATAATTACAATCGCAAAAACAAATTTTTGATATAATCAATCGTTGCAATTTCTTTGTAGTTATCACCAAATGCGTGATTCCACATAAAAGGCAAATTATAACTTACAGTAGCCATTGCTGTTAATGTTTCATCATCCCAATCTTTGCTTAAATTTTTTGGAAGAGTAATCTTGTGCTTTTCAATCATCTGGTTAAATTCAGACACACCTTTAGGGTATATATCTCCGAGATGTTGGAAAATAATGCAGTTGGCGTAACAATGGCGGGTGCCAAGTATTTTTGATAAACCATAACTGATAGCATGGCAAACACCCACTTCACTATAAGTTAAACTTAAGCCACCCATTAGTGATGCAATCATTAATTTATCATCATTCTCAGGGGTTTGACCACTTTTACCGGAAAGATAAACTTCCCTGCAAAGCTCGAGCGACTTATCGCCATAAGCTAAACTAAACGCATTGTTGCGAATGCCACTGTGCGATTCAATGCAATGAATGTAAGTATCCATACCAGTATAAAACCACCAATCACGGGGTACTGATGCAATTAATTCAGGATCTAAAATCACTTGATTAAAAACTGTCCAATCACATTTTAAGCCTAATTTTTTTTCAGGACCAGTTAATACTGCCGTCATAGATACCTCAGCACCTGTGCCACTAATTGTGGGAATACCTAAATGATAGATGCCCGGTTTTTTTACCAAATTTAATCCTTGATACAAAGTAGATGAACCTTCGTTGGTTAACATTAACGATAATGCTTTTGCAATATCCATAATGCTTCCACCACCAATACCAATAACGCCGCTTGGTAAACCTTTTTTAGAAAGGATTTCATCACGAAGTACATCTATTTGCTCAGTAGTTGGCTCGTGTGGATCTACATCAATAAAATAAATTAAATCTTCCGGTTTATTTTGTAAGCGATTGCTTAATGTTTTGCCTTTGAAATAATGATCAACAATGTAAACGAAATAATTTTTGTTTTCTTTACGAATTGGTTCAATGGTTTCTGCTAATTGATTAAAAGCGCCTCTACCGAAAGCAACCTTATCGATGTTTTTAAAGTTCTTGTGAGTCATGTTTTGAAATTCTCAAATCTGCGTTAACAGAGAGAAATATTACGAATATAATTCTTCTACTTTATTCCAGTTAACCACATTCCACCAATTAGTAATATAATCAACGCGTTTGTTTTGATATTTTAAATAATAGGCATGTTCCCAAACATCAAGCGCCAATAAGGGTTTTCCCTTTTCACCGTCTAAATTCATTAAAGGATTATCTTGATTTGGAGTCGTAATAATTTTTAATTTATTGTCTTTATCTTTTATTAACCAACACCAACCGCTTCCAAATATTTTTAATGCTTTTTCAGAGAATTCTTTTTTGAAATCATCAAATGATTTAAATTGTGCTGCAATTTCTTTTGCAATTTTTCCTTCAGGTAAATTCGCTTTTCCTTCAGGATTTGGTTTCATAAGTGTCCAAAATAAAGAATGATTAT
>Ga0206968_10120_pt1 | contig 22585 bp, 21 predicted proteins | sample Alteio_BWOrgHeat_22_FD_153254 | JGI IMG/M metagenome (GOLD analysis project Ga0206968, IMG submission 153254) | Enriched cells from forest soil in Barre Woods Harvard Forest LTER site, Petersham, Massachusetts, United States -... | ecosystem: Environmental > Terrestrial > Soil > Temperate forest >... | reverse complement strand
AAGATTTCACCTCGGCGCATACCTGTAAACAATGCTAAAACCACAATAGGCTTTAAATTCTTAGTGCAGTTAGATAGGAGCTTAACGATCTCCTCTTTTTCCAAGAAGCGAAGCCGTCCCGGTGTAACTTTGAGCCTTTGGACAACCCTCATCGGGCTTGATTGTAATTTGCCCCAATCAATAGCCTTATTAAATATTCCCCTTAATACATCCATCTGCCGATTAACTGTAGAAGTAGAAATAGGCCTACCAGCAACTATGGTTTTAAGCCTATCCATCTTGTAGTATTCAATATCTTGAGGAGTTATTTCGTAGAGGTTCTTACCTTTGAAATAGTGATTCAAAGTTTTGATGATATGAAAATCAGTTTCCCAGCTTTTCTTATGTTGTTTGGAATGAATATTGAGATAATCTTGGGCAAAATCTTCAAATTTGATCTTTTCTTTCTTAACCTTATCCAGCTTGCCTTCGGCTTTCTCCGTCATGCGCTTGTGCATGATCTGCTCGGCTTGTTTCTTACTTGGGCCAATCATCTCACGAACTCGCCGACCATGTACGCGATAGTCTAAATAATAATCTCCTGTCTTCTTATTTTGACGAACGCCTTTCATTGGTCTTGCCCTTCTTGGCTTCTCGCCATTGCTTCCAGCACCATAAGAGAAAATTACTTACGCTTCTTTGCTCTGCTTTCGCATCTTGTTCAAGTAGACTTTTTTCATCAGGCAACAATCTAATATTTAACCGCTCATCTTTCTTCATCAAATCCTCCGTATTATATCATAACGTACGTACATTGCAAGTACAATGGAATCAATCTTCATTATAACAACCCTACTGCATTACTTCAACGGAGTTTTCTTTAACCCACTCATCGATCTTTTGTTTATCAAATTTGGTTAATCGGCCAATTTTTACAAATGGTATTTTCCTATAGCAGACCCAAGTATACAGAGTCCCTTCAGTGACTCCAATGTAAGCAGAAAGCTCTTTTATATTAAGATATCGACGTTCCATTATCCCAGACCCAACACTCCACGGTAGAGGCAGTAGAAGGTTTTGCTATTAATTACTTTTTATCTATATGTTTTTAATGATTTTATTATTTGAAACATTATAAAAACCCTCTACTGCCTCTACTCCAAAACACTAACTACTGGAAAATCGCCGCTGCGTGGGCAAATACCAAACCAAACAATAGACCCCTTATCCACGCCGGATGTGGCTTTAGCCCATTTAAATCCCTTTTGAATCAGATATGATTTTAAATCTTTGGAATCAATTGGCAGATTAACGCCACGATAAGAATTGATCGTTTCAAGAAGTTTTGCGGAGGTAGTTGTGTGTCCCTCTCCAATGAGGAAATGTCCTTCAATAACCTGACCAATCCAATCCTCTTCTTTTTGGTATTCATCAACGGCACATCTGACACATTGTGGATAACTAAGGCCAAAGAGGTTCCATTTGGTAGCACCCTCAATAGCCCATCTTAGAATGCCAGGAGCCTCTAATTTTAATTTTTCTTTGAGATTGCCGTCTTTGATCGCATCTGGGATTTGGAAATTAAACGGCACAAGTTTAATCCTTCTCCAAATACCAAAATCAGTGCCTGCAATAATTGGCTTATGATTTGTTGCTAAAAATATTTTGAAGGTCGGCTCGAAGTCAATAAATTCATGGTACAGAAAACGGGCAGAAATCGTATCCCCACCAGTCAATCTTTTGATCAATTGCTCATCTAATTTATTGGAATGGCCAGATTCAACAGCGGTAACAAAACGAGAACCTTTTAACCTGGCAAGATCATTAGAACCAGAATTAAAATTTTTTAAAATCAATGATTGTGTAGGCAAATGGCAGCAATAATCGCCAAAGATGACCTTAAGTGTCTCTATAAGAGTTGATTTCCCATTCTGCCCCGCCCCGTAAAGAATAAAAAAAGCTTGTTCCTTGATTGATCCGGTCAAGGCGTAGCCAATGGCCAACTGGATGAATTCGATTAACTCTTCATTATCTTCAAATATCGTATCCAGAAATTTGAGCCACTGTGGACATACCGCCTTAGGATCATATTCACAGCCAGTCGACTTTGTAAAAAACTTATCTCTAGAAGGCGGCAATAATTTACCGGTGTCCAAATTGACATAACCATTTTTACAATTTAATAAATTCTCATCATGATCAAAAATATCGGCATTCACTGCCAGCATCGATTTGGCCACATGTAACATTGCATTGAGTTTTGGATCCATACCAGAGGCCTTGACATGCTTGCTGAATGCATCAGTATCATTAGGTGTCTTTTCCAGTTCCTTGACGGTCTCAATGGCATATTTTTTAATACCCTCTTGTGAAATGTTGCCCCATTTATGACCATTCCATAAAAACCAGCCACCCAAATCAGCGCACGACAATAAATACTCTTTATGCATGGAAACAAAAAGTTCCGCATTGAAAATATCATTGTACGGGCCTGACTCACCCCTTGAATTTTGATCCTTGTCCCAAATGCTTTTAACAACCCTTTCAATTTCGTTGTCATCCTCAGGGGGATTATTATTTTGGTTCCATGTATGGGCAAATTGGATCACCTCATCAAGCGGTAGGCCATCGTGAATTAATGAACCAGTAAGGCGTATAAGCGCACCATGTCTTGACCCTTCGGGCGCTCCTTTATAAAGTTCTTTTAACGGCGTTTTATTTTGTTGATCCCCACACAATAAGAATTTAGGCAGAGCGGCCAATTTAAACTCTCCTAGCACTCTGCCTTTGATCCATTGATATCTTTTACCAGATTTATGAACACTAGGGTCAATGATGATATAGCCATTTTTTATAACATCAAGACCCTTCTCTCTAAACTGTAGAGGGAGATTAAACCTCTCGTCATAAATAAACAAATTGTGGCTGCCATCGCCGCCAGTGACGGCTTCAACGGTCTTAGGCAAAGGCCCGTAAGTCTCAATCAACTTACAAAAAGTCTCATCGCCGCCATTACGAGGGTCTTTGTCCAATGCGCATATGCCAGACTCTTTGGTAAGAGCTAAGCCTATATTGGCTTTTGGATATTTAGTCCACCATTGCTTGATCTGCGCCTCATCAGAAGTGGCATCTTTAAATCCATGCCCTCCTGGAAACGGTTTTTTATTTGATGCGACTGGAAAAATTTTAAAGCCTTGCCGGGCATACTTGAGAGCGTGTTCTAACATACGACCCTCCCCAATAAGACTTTGCTTAATTTCTTTAAGCCTTCCAAAATTTCCTCATATTCCTCCCCCTGGCCCCTGATATGACCAGCTTCAAGATCCTCCACAAACAGCGCAACCTTAAATAAATCCTGTTCAATAGAAAGCCTGAATATTTTTCCATCTGAACATTCATAAACGCTGATCCCTACATGTGGAAATTCTTTTAAAACTGCGGCGATCATTTTCAGATCATCCGTCAAACGATGCAGCCGATTTACCTGTGCCATCATAATTTTAGCCCTCCTGTTAATAAAAAAGCCCATGTTGAAAAACACATGGGCATCATATCAAAATCAATCTCTTTAAAGTGATAGTCTAAGAACTGCGCTTTTTGGTGAATCCAGATGTATAACCTATTGAAGTTAAATATTTTACTGCATAACTTTTCACAGTGGTTAGTTTAGGCTTGATTTTGCTACTTAACTCTATTCCATTGCATATAGTTCGGCTTGGAATTTGTTTATAATTTTTCTTTATAATTCCCCTCTTGATGAGTTTATCGACTTGATTCTCAACCAATTTTCTCAATCTTATTTTATCGGGGGCAGGCGTCTTATTCTTTCCAATGGCACTGATGTAAAGATCAAGCTGCCTTAAAGCAGTTTTCACCATCTCTGAAAGCCCTTTATTATCAAGCCTTAACCAAGAAGGTGAAATAAATAATTTTAAAGGTAATTCTATAAATTTTTCAGGATAAAATTTTGGCCCCTTACGGGCTTGATGTAATTCGTCCTCACCGTATTCCTCATATACAAACCTGGGCCAATCACGACTAAACTTTTTGTTGCTATAAATAATGTACGGCGATAAACGCTGCTGCAAATTACCCATCTTAAAATTAAAATTGACTGAGTCAAATGATGTACCGATATTCTTGAACACCAAAATAGGGTCACGGTTGCAAACTGGCACAATAAGCACCGCTGGGTAAAGAGTTGTCAAAATATCTGTATGAAACTGTTTTATATCAGGTAAATAATTGGGAGAAAGATGTTTTGTAAATTTCGAAAAGATTTCAGTGGGAGGCAGATTGAAATTCACATCAAAATTATCACAGTCGTAAAGCCATCCCATATTTTTAGCTTCGGCCAAGCTATAAAAAAACTGTAACCCACATTTGATAATTGACTCTTCACTAATGCCTAATAAAGCAGCCCTTCCTGTGGAGTCAATTAGACTCTTCTCAGGTCTTACATTAACCGCTTTAACAAAAATTTCTAACTGTTCTTTTTTAAACATAGTTTTTAAGATTATACACTATTGTTCTCCATGTATATAAATTGGCTCAAGAAGACTCGATTCTATTGAAATAGAGTGCCCCGTGGTGTCTGCATCAACCTTGCCATCAATAGTAGCATTAACATTCCCGTCCACATGAGAATCAATACTTCCACTTATAGGAACCTCTCCATCAATAGTTATTGTGAAATCCCTGGGCATAGATATATGAAATACGATCCCTGCAAAAATAATAACGACACAACAAAAAATGAAATTCTTGACGTACAAATTATTAAACAATTGATCAAAAGACATCTTAATCTTAGAAAACATACTCATCACCCCCAATATATTTTTATAATTAACAAGGGCCCGAACCTTGTTCACACGGCCACGGACTTCTACCGCTTCCCTGCTCGGGAGGAACATACTTCGTACAATATTGTTGGCACTCGTAGTCGGGCGTTCCGTTTTGTACACATTGAGATTCACAGCCTTGATCTACCACCATATCTGCTTTGGCAGTTATTGCTATGGCACAAAGGAATAAAGAAACAATCAATGTTTTCATTTGTCCCCCTTATGAATGATTCTATTTTGATCTTGTTCCATTCTCTTGCCTTCTTCCATTCCTTTTAAGAAGCCATATCCATAGCCAGACCAACCTATAATAAATAAAAACACAGCAACTCCTACAACATGAACGAACTTCTCAAACCCATCATCATTATTACTATAATTATTCCAAATCAAGAAAATTGAACTAATTACTAAGCCCAAAATTATACCGATTATTTTTTTACTCTATCAACATTCATAGACCCCTTTATGCCCCCAAAATAAAAAAGGGGCAAGCATTTTTAAGTCTAACGCCCAACTGGTAAGTAAAAGCGAAAGACCGCTCGCCCCGAAGCGCATAAGCGCTCGGGACACAGTCTTTTCCTCTTACCAGTTGATTTTTATAGGAAAAGCAGTGATCCTATATATGTCTTAAAAATAAAGCTATTCTATAATACCCCCTTAATTAACAAACCTTACCCCAACCAATATTTAAAATGGCTTCCATTGCTCTTAACTGTACTGAGGGCGGAACCATTCTACCTGTAGCAATATCAAAAAGTTTCTGAACGGCTTCGGATGTGTGACTTCTTGCTAAATCTCTAACAATATAATTGGCATAATCACTCTTAGGACGGCCTTTAGGGTTACCAGATTGTCCCGGTTTCCACATCCCTGAATGTCTTTGTCGTGGCGCCATGTTGTTCCTTTTTACTGATATGATACTGTTATTTTTACCATTTTAACGTAAAAAGGCCCTTTTTCCATCCTTTTCAATATAAACAGGCAAAGGTAAAAAATACACGACAGCCAAATCCTTTATGTTATAATCGCAACATCATGCATAGTATTGATAAAAAAATCAAAGAAATTCTCCCCACACCTGATGATTTTGAGAAATGTATTAAAACACTTAATCTCAAATCGGAACATCTGTTAAAATCTGTCTTTTTGGTCACCGCAAAGCTTGCTAAATGTCGTGAAAATAGGCAGCCTAATACGCCGTTAAACTCAAAAGGCTTGACCTTCCTCACCCAAACCGCCCACTTTCACATTAAAAACCAAACAGTCATAGATTCAATTAAAGAAAAACGTCTACTCCCCAAGAGCACCACAGGAGATACTGCCGAACTTTATTTCATCGATCATATGACGAATAAATCAATCAAGGATATATACGGTAGGGAAATTAAAATTCAAGATTCGAATATTGATTGTTACTATAAAGATGATGATTCGTTTCGCCATATTATTGCACCAGAAAATTATAAACTATATCGTGCAAGAAGATTACCTTGGGTCATCCCAAGTATCATGACTTCAAACGAAATCTACCAACTGGATAAACCAAAATTTAAATGTACTGACTTCTTTTATGTTACTAAATTTCTCATTCCCTATGAAGATGTTAATGAAAACGATATTGCGGAAGAACGTTATCACGAAAATCACTTCATAACAGTGGCAAGAAGAAAATATAATATGAAGACATTAGACTTTGTGACTGAATACCCAATCTTTGACTATTTTGATCTCCTGAAATACATCGAACGATGGTCTCCCTACGAAGACAAATAAAGAAGCCCGAACCGAAGTTCGGGCTTAAAATGTGTTGGCTAATGCCGCAGGCGTTTCACCTCTTCTCCGCCAACGAGATAGGAGGAATACGTCTCTGGGCCTTTCAACTAATTCAAGTATACTCTGCAAAAAGCTAAAAATCAAGGTAAAGAAAACCTGTTTGGTAAGATTTCATCATACCAAAACATTCTTTAAAATCAATGTTTTTCTTCTTCAAGAATCCTTCCAGATTGCCCTATTTTCCTTTGTTCCTGATCAGCTTCAATCAAAAGCTCAAAAAACTTAGTCAAATTATCCCAATCTTCACTCGTTAATTTATAGTCTTTGGACATAATTCATATAGCAAAATCAACATCCATCAATCTATTGTTTTCCTTCTTCATACTTAGATAATACTCTTCAAATTTATCAGTAATCATTGACCTTTTAGCATCATCCTGAATAGATTTAGAAACATCGAAAAGCATTTTTATATTTCCTATAAAAGCTCCCTTATGCCATAACCGCACAAGTAGCCCCATAATACTAACCAACCTGTCTTGTTGTGTTTTTGCTATAACACTCAGGACTTCTTCGGATGAATCAATCCACACATCTGCCGATTTGTCTCTAAATTCCTCTAGGATATTTGTCAACATAGTCTCAAACCAGTTAATACAAATTTCTGGCCTTTTTTCTACCATAATTTGTATAAGATACTGGATATTATGATAAAGTTCCCTCTCATATGGCGATTCCAAAAGCAAATCAATGTACGGTTTCACAAGATCAAAATCTACAGGCTGTTTTCTCAAAATATCTTGGAAATTCCATGCCAAGCTTGCTTGTAATTTGCTGCTCGTAGGTTCTCTGCTTTTAATGACACTTACTAATTCTTCAATTAACCTATCCCTATCAAACCGAATCGGCTGACCTTTGTAGTGGTTACCTCTATAGATAGCAAAATAAATAAATAAACTAGCTGATTCACTGGTAATTTTCAGAGCATTCAAAATCTCTAACGCCTCTTTTGTAGACAAGTCTTTATAAGAATTGAAAAGATGAACCAAGTATCTAGCAATGACTTTTAACTTTGGATTCTTTTCAACAAGTTTTACTAGATTGAATACAAGCTTATGAAACTTTGCATAATCACCTTTATAAGGTCTCTGACCATAACCATTAAGCCATTGCCTACGAATAGAAATTTCGATTAATGGAACCATTGCCTGAAACTTAACATACAAATTCTTGTGAGCTATCAGTCGCTGTGTGAAATTTAATCCTTGAACAATATACTCTTTTTGAAGACAAAGCTTCTGTATTACCCAAGCAAGATGTCCTAAAACTGTCGTTATAGTTGAAAGATTCTCGCCCATCAAGATCTTCTGATGATAATTAAAATTCGCATTACCTTTATAATCTTCTGGATCACCGGGATCAGTATCATCAATAAACTTATTTATTATCCAAATAGCATCATCGAATCTATTTTTCTCAGCTAACCATTGACCAAGACGAACCATTTCTTGCCTCTTAAATTTATCGTCAAAGATTCTGAAAGGTTTTTGTCTTCGCAAGAAAACTTTAAGAGCACTGAATATTTTCTCCTTGTGTTCATCTCCCATTTCAGATAAAGCGTAATACCATAACTGAAATAGTGATATGTTCTGCTTGGTTGCTTTTATTACCCCACTCTCATATTCTCGAAGAAAATATTTAGTGTATATAAGAACATATTTTGGTTGGCTCTGTGTAGAAACTTGAATCCAAATTTCATCTATGTTTTCATACGAAAGAAGATTCTTATAGTCATACCCAATGGCTTTAATAACGTCATCAATTCTTTCAGAAAAGGCCATTTGACTGATAAGCAACAATATGCGCTTATTTACTTCTTTTCTAGTATATGAAAGTTGCTTATTAGCGGTCTTTAACTTCTCTGATATATTCTTATAAATCAAGCCAGGAGGATTCACAGAATTAAATTCATTACGAGCAGAAAACATTATGTACTTATCATCTGAGTTTATTTTTTTGATTTGAAAAATAACATCAAATACTTTTGCCTCTTCCCTACCATCGATAATTGCTCTGAGCAGATTCTCTGCGCCTTCTTTAAATTGTGTTGGTTTACTTGGATATTTAAAAACATTAGGAGTTGTGACACTGTAAAGACCATTAATTTGATTAAGTTCGGGCAGGGCGTCAACCTGCTTCTTCAACATTGTTACGGCTCTATCCCATTGGGCTAGCCTTTGGTTGGACTCATAATTATGAATACCCTTAATTTCTATTAAAATTCTTGATTTAGGCAAATAAAAATCTGGTATATTCCCTTGTCTGTTTTCCCTGATTATTCTTACTATCTCTTCATTCTCAGGATTTAAACCAGATACTTTTAGGTAAAAGTCTTTAAAATTTCTTATAAAATCATCTTCAGTATACATAATTCTTCCTAAGTCTCTTCAAACCGCTGAGATACAGATTCAAATCTGTTAAAGAATTCCGCTAGCCCATCTTTATCTAAGAAATGAAAATTTCTTATTCCAACTAAAGCAGAATTAATATATTCCCTTGCCGTGGGATTAATTTCACCATCTGTAACTACATAAAGACCATCTAATGAATAAGACTTTTCTTCTATGTGAATTGGTTTGCCGTATGCTATTGCTACTTGACCGATTATTTCTTTTATTTTATTAGTCGCCCTTCGAGCAGAACAAGTAATATTCCCCGCTTTAACTTGAACGCCGTGTGCCCTCAACTTACCAAAGCAATCTTCTTTTAATAGTATCAAATCCAATCCGTGCTCTATGGTACCGCAATTATCTATTACCCTCTCTCCAGGTAATTTAATAGCATCCAGAACCGTTTTAATTTTATCTCTTAAGATATCTTCTGGCTTTGGCATAAAAATTTACGCTTCAATGATCCCAATTAAATATCGTAGGCACATTTACTCTTTCGACACTTTCCCCAACCAAAACCCCAACCCATACTGATTTACTCCTTTGATATTAAAACGCAATATTTCACCTATAAAATCTTCGACAATAGCGAGAAAATCAACAGCTTGATCTTTTTCCAAATGGTCATAAATCTTTGTATCTGTTAATCCTTCAACTTCCCCATCAAAAGTTCTAACTTTCTCATATGTTGGTTTATAATGCATCAAACCATTTCGCAAATCTTTCAATTTTATAAATCTTTGGCCTGTGCCTTGACCATAATCAATTTCTTTCAAAAAAGGCCAATTCTTGACCTTCCACTCTAGCCCTTCTTTATTAATCTCTAATATTAATTTACTTTTTTTAACGGGATCATTTATTTTCTCAGCTATTAGCCTGAAGTATGAATTAATGAATGTTTCAATTAAATTTACAGCTAAAAAAATACACAACACAGTCTTTTGTTTAATCTTCTCATCATCACTTTCTTGATCTATTTCATTAATCAAACCTAGCATCATGTGATAATAAATCCATGTTAATCTATTTGGCCCTGATTTGCCTAGGGGCTTAAATTTTTTCATTTTAATTCTTTATCTTAGACAGAGACATTGTCTTAAATAATTTACAAAGTTTGAAAGAAACGGTATGTAGTTCATCGTTCTTTAAATCAAAAATATTAAAATTATACGCCTGAGGAATTTTTTCATCCCACACCATCCCAATAAGAAAAATATTCTTATCTTCTAATTTATTTGCTTTTAAAGTCTCCCTTATCTTGTCTGTATCTACCTGAAAAAAGCCCCTAAGATAAATTAATATAAAATTGTCATAATATGCGTACTTCCTAATTTTCGATTCACTGATTTCGAATTCGTAAGGCAAAGAAATATTTGAATATAAATCTTCATTGTTTATACATTCTTTTACCTGCAAAGATAGCAACATAGAGTCAGGTAAGAAATACATCTTTTGGCCCCTTCGAATTTCAAAATTTGAACTTAATAAAATATAAGTATCTGCCTCAGTATTTTCCGTTTCCACATAGGCTAAACATGCTCGTTTATTTTTTATAGGCCAATTTCTGAAGGAATCTATTCCATTAAGAAACCCAGCAAAAATAGTACTAATATAAATCTCTCTGATCTTTTTTCCATCAACGACATGATTTCCAATTAGATTAATCTTATCCTTTTGACCAAATTCAAACACAGGGTTACTTATAAAAGAATTTTGAGGAACAGGTATTAATAAATTTTTGTAATTTCTATATTTATATTTCAATGCTTTTCGAATTAAGTCACAAAATAATTCCTGCACTCCACTTTTACTACCAGTAAAGAACCAATAAAGCGGCGCATAATAATCTGTGCTCATAAAAACACACTATACTTTGTTATTGTTGAAAAAATCTACAAGAGCATAAACCTTTTCAACGTATTCGATAAAAATCTGCAAATACCCATAAACGGCATTTCGTGAAAGCTGTAATTTGTCAGGATGTCCCTTTTCATTTCGGCCCAATCTAATGAAGTGAAAAAATTGTTCCAAATAAACATCTAAATTATCTTTTATATTCTTAGGGATATTTTCCTTAATCTGGAAGATCTCATTTGTCAGTTCTTTATGCCACTTAAAAATAGTCTTGTTCTCAAAGCCTCCTCTTAAGCGCTTCTTTTTATCAACATCATTTTGGGCTTCAATAAATGACTCCGAAAGAATATCTATTAATCGTTCTGAAGCTGCCCCCAATGTAAGAGTTGAAGAAACTAAAAGATGTTGATTAAATGCGCGTATTGATTCAGCGGTGTAATAAAGGATTATTTCATCTATATTAGAAATTCTTTTTCTTAAATGTTCTAAATATCCGTCAGGATCGGAAGGAACAAATTGATCTTGCTGAATATATTGAACACCATAAGAAGTAATAGTCAATATGGGTAGGTTAGCATCACCCAAGGTATAGCCCATTGGCTCACCCGGTAAGAATATAGAAGCAATTACCAAAGAATGAACCACTTCTGATATTAAATTCTTATTTTGCTCCATTAAATCGTGAGAAAACTTAGCCGTAATATATTCTCTTATGTGTCCTGTTGAGAATTGCCTTTTTGTTAAATATTGTTTAGCACATTCTAGAATTAACTTTTCAATTTCAACACGAGACATTGGTTGCTTTGCTGGGCCCATATAATATCCGATCTAGAAATTTTTTATATTTAGATAATTCTACTCTCCCCTCTTAAAAGGAACAATGATTATCTCTTAACCAAATCATTGGGGCCCACCTGAAGCGATCCTAGGGCTCAAAAAAGGGGCATACGGAGGGGGTGGGGAATTCTTTTTGCCCCCCGGGGGTCATTCTTTTAGAAGTGTCCAAAAAGTGTCCATTTTAAATTCAGATTGGTTGAGATTGGTTGAAAGTCAAAGAGATGATGAAACAAAATTTATCGTCGCTGATTGATGAAAGGTGAAGATTTTGAAGGGGTTAGAAAACTTGGCGGGGAAGCATCCCGAACGAAGCGCGCTAGCCAACTGCGCTACTTCCCGAAAGTTACCACAATATTACCAATTTTAATTGCCATTTCAATTCCGACGTAAGCCGAAATCCTTTATAAGGACGGTATTTTATCAGCACGAGGTCGCAAGGTCAACAAACCTTATTCCCTAAGCCCCTAGTAAATGAAGTAAGTCGAAAGGCACACGAAATTAGGATGTTCTTCTAACACGGCAATTCTCCAACGAGCTGTTGGAGAATTGGATCACTCTAAACACTTCTTAACCCGCTGATAAGATCTAGTTGTTACCTTAACCATATCATCCGCGTCCCATCTATTCACACTACGGCATTCATACTGCAATTTTGGCAAAGGTAAGGGGCCGCTTTATTGACGAACTCTGTCGACTATTTTATTCAAAATTGGGAAGTGGTATTTGAAACTTTCGCTGAAACTTCTGGCTCTTTGACAGGATTATTGATACCCAATAAGGAAAAAGGACTTTGAATATATCGGAAGCTGGTGATAACTGGCGTGAATCCTCTAAAATTATTTTGCTCTAATTCATTAAGCTGGGCCGGGTCGAATCGCACAGTAAGGCGTCTAAGCATACTTTCCTTTTGGGACAACTAAAGAATCGTGGTCCTGAATGCCTAAAAATTGGTACAAATTGGTCATCGGCTGGATACCGATAACTTCTGGCTCAAAACCTGGGGCATTTTGAAATTGCGCAAATTGTGCTGGGTCAATATGGAATTTAATTTCACCACTAGGACTGCGTGTTTGTAAATTCTTATTAACAGTAGCTAAATCTATACCACCTTTTGAAAATACCCTTGGAGCTAAATCAGTTGGAGGACTATTTAGCGTATGATCAACTTCATGATGCGTTCGGAAATACTGTACTGTCATGGCATGATTTGACACTACCCCACTTTTTTTCACACCATCTACCCCATCAAAAATCCCTGCTAACAAGTCTACTGTTGCTGGAAACCTTGGTGCAATTCCCATTACTGTTCCTGGTTTGCCGCCTATCCCAATAAGATGAGGTCCTCTGCGGTTTAAAATGCCCTGCCAATTTTCTATTCCAGTATTATAGGCTAAATACATTCCGAGCCTAACCTCTTGTGGACTTAACCCTTTTGGATTTGTTACATCATTCAAAAATTCTGCACGGCTCCGCTGCAATAAAGCACCTTCTGCCTCCAGCAATGACGTAACATCTTCAAAACTACCATCTGACATTTCTTCGGCTTCATTCTCAAAGGTCCATCCTTGATGACGGCTAAATCCATTGTAAGTTGAACGCAAATAATAGTGTCCTTTCACGTCGTTCTCTAATTTAGCAAACATATCCACACCCATATTATTGCCAACTTTCGAATGAACGCCACGAAATGTGCCTTTTCCAACGATGTATGGAAAAACTAACTTGTCTCCATACCCTTCCATAAAAGCACCTGCTGTAAGTTCTTCAACACTAATCCCCTTGCCAAGCCTTTGACTGGCCTCCCAAAGTGGCAAAACTACATCCGGCATGGTCAAAGAACCTATTACTACCTCTTTCGGGATAACATTGTATATTCCCTTAAGTCGCCTCGTGCGCTCAAATTCCTGAGGACCCAAAAGGCCATTAGACCTCTCAACTATCATTTTAACAGCGGGGTTTCCGATTTTATCCGCAATCGCATTCATGCACTGGCGATATGGTCCCTGAAGGATTTTCAAAGCATTATTTCTATCCTCCTGAGAAACGTTTAGGTCATTGACATTAGCGATTAACCGCCAGCCGATTTTATAATAAATATCTTTCATAAATCGTGGATCTAGCAATACTGCCCCGCTCATGAGGATGGGGACCCCGGTTCTTCTGTGCACTTTCATATTATAGCGAATCAATTCACTTATAAAATCTACCGTCCCTTGGTCCCCGCTCTTAAGCTGTCCAAGCCTGCTCTTCAACATATTGTCTACATTAATTCCTGCCATCGCTTGCCTGGCTCCAATATTTTTAATTTGTGCCAAAGCAGCAAGAATGTGAAAAGCCTTTGCGTCACCTGCCTGGGCTTGCCTGATAATTAAAGGATCTATTTCCCAAGTCATTAAGCGCACCTTGGCTTTAGTATTACATTCAGAAAGGGCTGTCAAAGAAAATAACGCACCCTTATTGCCTTTTTTGGCTTCATCAAAAACGGCATCAAAATCACCATATTGAAGGGTATATTCCGCCATATACTCAAGAGCTCTTGTTCTCATTTCCTCATTATTCATGCCTGGATTTTCATTCTTTACAAAGTCATTAAACCATTCAAAATCTTCTGTATCAAACGTAACCGAAGGTCTTCTACGAAACAAGGCTCTCGTACTATTATTGGGAAACTCATCATTTAATTCATCCAAGGCACGCACGTCTCCCTTTTCTGCGCTCATGAATAAACTTTGAAGGCGATCTTTTTCACTTATTGGTCCCGCACTGTTACTATGAAGAACAAAGCCTATCGTGGCCAAAGAAAGAATTGTAAAGGGGACTAGTTTTCTAACTATTGCTCTTTTGACCCTAGGTGTAAATATCATCGCACGATCATTACTAATCATAGCCGAGCTGGGAAGCGTATTGGCGTATGTCACTCTATCAGCAGGATTTCTCTTAATCGTGGCATAGGTGTCTCTATACATCAAACACAATTGCCGATATGCTTGTTGAAAAAGGCTGGCCATTCTATTATTGGAAATATGTGGAACGTCATTTTCTAACCAGGAAACAACCCCCAGATAATCTCTCACCTTTTTTCCTGAAATACGCCTTAAGATAGACCATGCGTATGGGCGACCATCCACGGCCCTGTCCACTACATGAGAAAGCAAGAATGGTGGATTTTCCGTCACGTTGGACATAGATGCTAACTCTGCGAATTCCTCCTCTACATCGTAATTGTACAGCGCTCTTATACTTTGCCGAACTTTATGCTCGACCTCATGCACAGCAGCTGCCTCTCTATAAATCCTCAATGCATCTTCTTTTTTCGGGGTTTCCCTAAAACCACGATCGATCAAATTACTTGCAACCTTCATCAATCTTTCCGAATATTCATGTTCGGGTAAAGAATGGTCCCCTACCAGGTGCAACCGCAGAAAATCTCTTCCCCCTTCTGAAATCAAATAACTATCATCAGAAACCAAACTTCTTATCAACGCTGCACCCTCGCTATCTAAAGGAACATTTATATATTGGGCATCTAGCGCATCTTTTACATTAAATGTCCCTTCATGTCTAGACACGATCGCTGTCTGAAAATAATGTTCAAGGGCATCTTCAAAAACATATTCATGGTCAGTTGAATAGTATGGGCTTAAACCTATTACCCGTGGCACCCCCCCACTTTTTAATCTTGACCACTGCCGTAAATAAACAACCGTATTTTCGATGCTTCCCACACGAAAATCTTTATGTATATGGTACCTTTCTTCATCTATGGCGTAGTCCAGGAGAAGACTTCTTTCATCTGTCGGATAATTCTCTGCTATTCTGACAAAATAGTGCCCGTTTAATCGGCCATTAAAACCCGCGACAAAGGTGGAAATCGACTCATTCTCATGTTGGATATATTGCCTGGGAGAATCCCAATATAAATTGAGCAATTGCCATCGAATATACTGTTCAATCTGCAGAACGTAGGCATCCAGTTGCCCGGGGCTTAACCCTATACTTACCATCCGGTCTAAACCTTCGGCAAAACGATCGACCAGTACATTTAATTCCTCTACATTACTAACGAGCCTGATATTGCCCCACCTATAATGGCTCCTAACCAATTTCAATCCATTAGAGATGATCTGATGATCATATGTACCAAAATTGCCGATTAACAATGCATGCAGGAACAACAAAACATTCGCTATCTTTTCCTGCCCTAGGAATGAAAGTTCTTGAATTATTCTTTCATTAATCAAACCACTCCGATTATAAGCTGCCGCAATGGCATGATCAGCTAATCCGGCAACGTTAAGACCAGCATCAATTTTAAATAGACCATGATCTTTATTCCCAAACATGGCGCTGTCTCCAGCGAGAGTCATGGCTGCGTCAATGCCAGTGAGCCCCATACCACCGGAAAAATATTTTCTTGGTGATGCTCCCTGTTCATTACCCGGCATGCCGGGAATGGAAAACGTTTCTTCCTTTATATAGTTAAAAACACCCTTCTTAAAAGCTTTTAAATACCGCTGATAAATTTTTTCTTTTTCCTGCGGATCATCAACATTAACTCCTGCCACTTTATTTTTATTCTCATATACTTGAGATAAAATACTGTCCTTAATTTTCTTTTTGTACCACACAGCCAAAATGAGTGAGTTATAAACTTGGCGAAGCTGGATAAAATTCTTGTTCTCATTGACTTCTTTTGTCAATTCGGGAATGACTATTTCGCGGATGATTTGGCTTCCTAATTGATTCGTGTCCTTGGTCGGCAACTTCTTAGATTGAATACCCTCATGTTTCTCAAGTGAAAGATAGTCCTCCTCAAGCATGACCTTTAATTTACTTTCCACCACATACGCCGTTGCTGCCTTCGCATTCTCATACACAATAGCTTTCTCTGGCACTATCCAAACTTTATTAAAGGTATTAACCGAAATATTGGTCGTACCAAATTTCTTCGCAGCTTCTTCGTAAATGCGTTGCCAGAATTTCTTGCCGATCTCATCCTCTGGGTAAATCAAAGAGGCTGTGATCTGTTTAAGCATATAGTCTTCGGCCAAAAGGTCTCGGCCCATTTCAGTCAAACCAAAAGACTGTGGAATGATGCGGTCTTTTTCATATGGACTTAGGTTTACCCATAGGTCTTCTTCAGGAATTGTCAGGCTGGCAAGGAAATATTTGATTAATTTGGAGGCTTCTTGTTTTAATTGCTGATACTGGGTTCCCGCTTGTCCTTCGGGGCTTCTTTCGTTGGTCGAAGACGCGGGACTGACAGATGAATCACCTTGATCCAAAATAAAATCAAAACGAAATGGATTATCAGGATGAATTTTAATGCCTTTAAGTATGGGCGGATTAAGCGGTAGGCTTAAATGGACCATGACCCCGGGTGCAGGCAAATGAAAGTCCTGGGCTTGCGCCAAAGGCACTGGTCCCAATGTATTAACCAAAAAAAATAGCAAAACCGCTGCAGGGATATATGGACGCACCATAATATAAATATGCACTATAAATACAATAAAAGCAAGGTATAGAGGCTTCTTGAGCTAATCAGATCGTAAGCTGCAGTATTTTAACGGGTTGCGATTCTTCAATACCAAAACCTAATTCTGCTTTGGCCATTAATTTTCACCTACCAGGATTTTACATTTTACGAAACCGGCTTTAGGGAATGATTTTAAGGTGGTTACCTCGATGATAAGCTGGTCACCAGGAACGACCAGATGATGAAAACGTGCTTCTGTTTTGGTACAGAATGATTTTCTGGATACCGGTAGTGTCTATCCGCATAGGGAATCCTTGCTAAAAAGATACTTTGCTAAAATATCTGTTTCAATATTAACGTAATCCCCTGTTTTTTTTGACCCTAAAGTCGTGACTTTCAGAGTATAGGGGATCAAGTACACTTCAACATAGCCCCTTCCCACCTTACCGATGGTGAGACTTATACCATCAACAGTTACTGAACCTTTAGGTACAAAATATTTACAATTAGCACGACTTATGGCCAGGCGAAAGGCCACCCAATTCTTTTCATGGGCAATATGTTTAATGACCGCTACCTCATCCACATGCCCTGTTACAAAATGCCCTCCCAAACGATCGCCTGCCCGTAAAGCCAGCTCCAAATTCACCTGATCTCCGACCTCTAATGTCCGAAGAGATGTTTTTTCGATGGTTTCTTTCATCAGATCAAAATTTGCTACCGTGGCTTTTTTGGACGAGGCTGTCAAGCATACCCCGCTTACAGAAACGCTGTCCCCCAATCGGACTTTTTTAGCTAATGGCCCCATGTCAATGCTTAGGACCAATAAATTCTTTTTGGCACCAAGCCTTTTGATAATACCTATACGTTCGATTATTCCTGTAAACATAATTATTGATATAAATCCAAATATAAAACTACCTTGTAGGATAGCCCCGGATTAATATATCTGCGCCTATTTTATCAATACTCATTTCTTTAAGTTGGACCATTGCCGCCAAAGATTTGGACTTCAAACCACGGACAGATGGTATGCCTTCGCCCATGATTTTAGGTGCGGTATAAATCATCATTTTGTCGACTAGATTTCGCGCTAAAGCTTCTCCCACCACGGTGCTACCGCCTTCAATGAGCATGCTTGTCACTTCTCTTTCTCCCAGAAATTTTAAGACCCATTTTAAATCAATTTTGCCATTGTAAAGAGGGGCCTTGACCACATGGGCCTTTACTTTATTTCCTTTAGGATTCCCTGTAAACACAAAAACATCTTCCGATTTTGTGCCTTCAAACAATCTAGCGTGAAGAAGCATCTTACCATGCGTATCTAAAATGATCTTCTTAATCCTCTTGGCTGGAAGCGTTTTTAATCGAGGGTCATCTTTAAGGACCGTATTGATACCAACCACAATGGCATCAAAACCGAACCTTAAACGATGAGCATAGTCACGCGCAAAAGGTGATGTGATCCATTGGGACTCTCCATCAGAGCAAGCAATCTTCCCATCGATGGTTTGGGCGATTTTAGCGGTCACAAAAGGCCGGCCAGTGGTGATCCAATGGTTAAATGCTTCATTCAAATGTGTTAATTCATCAGCCAGCAGGCCATGCTCCACTTCAATACCATGCCGTTTTAAAAACTTCAAGGATTTGCCATTATTAAGTTTATTTGGATCCGTGGCCCCTACAATCACTTTTTTAATTCCCGCTTTTAAAATAGCCTGAGTACAGGGAGGTGTCCGTCCTGAGTGGCCACAGGGCTCAAGGGTCACATACAATGTCGCACCATGGGCCGTAATCCCTGCTTTTTTCAAAGCATCCACTTCCGCGTGATCGCCACCGCAATAATGATGATACCCTTCTGCGATGATCTTTCCAGACTTGACCAAGACTGCTCCCACCATGGGGTTGGGCGATGTCCTGCCCCAGCCTTGCAAGGCCAATTCCCATGCACGGTTCATATACATAAAGTCGTTAGTCATAGTCGAAATTCCTGCTTCACGCTCCCCTTGTCCCTCCCAAGGGAGGGGAACCCTCTTTTGCCCTGCGGAGTTGTTCGACCACATCTAGCGGGACTGTTTTTTTGCCGACATAGGTATAGGACTTTGCCTTCCCATGGGCATCTGAGCCGCCGGTGGCTATAAGGCCATTTTTTTGGGCGATGCGTTCATAAAACTCAGTGACCATATTCATGCAATTCGGATAATATACTTCCAATCCTTTAAGTCCAGCTGCGGCAAATCGGGGGATTAGTTCGTCTTTTTGGGTCAACATCGGATGGGCCATAACTGCCACACCGCCAGAAGCGCGGATCAACTCAATAGCTTCAAAAGGTGTTTGCTTGTATTTAGGGGCATACCCCGGGCATCCAGGGCTTAGATATTTCTCAAACGCTGACTTAAAATTGGAGACCCATCCCTTTTGTTGCAAGATCATCGCCAGGTGCGCCCGACCCACAGCCCTGGAATGGGTCAAGGCGCAGACTTCTTCAAACTCAATATTATTAATACCGACACCCTTTAGGTTCATGATCATCTGCTTCATCCGCTCTACACGCGCATCTAAAAAAACATCAATCTTCTCAAGGAGTGTCCCTTTTTCATGGTCAATAAAATAGCCCAGGATATGGATGTCACAATTCTCAAATTCCGATGATAACTCAATGCCGGGCACGACTTCAAGGGTGTTGGGCCTTGCTGCCTCTATGGTGGGATTGACACCTTGGACTATATCATGGTCCGTGATGGCGATACAAGAAAGCCCGGCCTTAAGCGCGTCGTCAACGACTTCCTGAGGGGACGAAGTACTGTCGGAAAAATAAGTATGGATGTGTAGGTCTGCGCTACCAGTCATAAAAACTCTAAATCCTAAATTCTAAACTCTAAACAAAGTTCAAAATTCTAAAATCATAAACAATATACAAAGCCATAAATTACAAACCCTTTCTTGTTTGTCACTTGTTTATTGTTAATTGTTTGTAATTTGTTTATTGTGCTTCGGGATTTTAGAATCTTGGTCATTTGAATTTATTTAGAATTTAGAGTTTAGGATTTAGGATTTTCCTAATTCTGCGGCTCGATGATTTCTTTCTTGTGGATCTTATCAAGAATACCGTTGACGAATTTGCTGGATTCTAAATCACCGTATTTTTTAGCTAATTCCACTGCTTCATTAATAGCTACTTTGGGAGGGATACCAACGGTGTGCTGTAATTCAAACAAGCCGATGCGCATGACATTGCGGTCGATGATGGCCATGCGTTTGATTTGCCAATTAGTGGCATAATCAGAAATTTTAAGGTCAATGTCCAGGATGCTCCCGCCAACACCTTGGGCCAAAAGATTGGCATAGGTAATGATCTCCTGGTCCTTGGTTTCTTCGTTCTTCCAATAGGATTCGACCACAGCCTCTATCGGACGCTTGGTGATATCAAACTGGTACAAAATCTTTAAGGCGTGTTCACGTGCAAGTGTACGGCGTCTCATATTAATTTAAAAGAGCAATCATCTCCAAAGCAGCCAGGGCAGAATCACGGCCCTTGTTATTGCCGCCTTTTTCCCTGGCACGGGCCTGGGCCTGGGCCACCGTGTCCGTGGTCAATACTCCCATGATCACCGGCTTAGACGTTGTTAAGGAAACTTCCATGATCCCTCTGGCACATTCGTTGGCAACAACTTCAAAATGATAGGTATCTCCCCGAATGACAGCCCCTAAACAAATCACGCCATCGATATCTTTTCTTTGAGCCAGCGTCAAGGCAGCGAGAGGAATTTCAAAAGCACCAGGCACCCAAACAGTGGTGATCTGCTCGTCCCCCAAACCTTGCCGCCGCAACTCCATCAAACAGGCATTAAACAATCTTTTGGTGATAAAATCATTGAAGCTTGCGGCCACAATGGCGACACAGGCTTTATTTTTTTTAAAAGCAGCCATAAAACTTAAATCCTAATACCTAAATCCTAAATTCTAAACAATAACCAAAATTCTAAACTCTAATTACCAAAACTTTCTAAATATTTCTTCTTTTGATTCTTTGGATTTTAGGTCATTTGAATTTATTTAGAGTTTAGGATTTAGAATTTAGAATTTCTGCTAATTATTAAAGAATGTGGCCTAATTTGTCTTTTTTAGTCTTTAAATAGTTTTCGTTGGTGGGATTATGCGGGATTTTAATGGGTACCCGCTCAATCACTGAAAGGCCATACCCTTCAAGACCAACAATTTTACGGGGATTATTAGTCAATAAACGGATCTGCTTGACTCCCAAATCCACCAAAATCTGGGCACCTATACCATAGTCACGCAAATCCGCGGCAAATCCCAACGCCTGGTTGGCTTCAACAGTGTCCAGGCCATCATCCTGTAAATTATAAGCTTTAAGCTTGTTGATCAACCCTATACCACGGCCTTCGTGCTGACGGATGTAAAGCACGATACCCTTGCCTTTATCATTGATAATCTTCATGGCAGCTTTTAATTGGCTGTTGCAGTCACAACGCAATGATCCAAACACATCACCTGTCAAACATTCTGATTGGGCACGCACCAACACAGGCTCTCTGCCATCTATGGTCCCCTTGACCATGGCAATGTGAATGACACGATCCACCAGCGACTCATATGCCACCATCTTAAAATCGCCCGATTCGGTAGGCAACAGGGCTTCTTCAACACGCTGGACCAATTTTTCAGTCTTGCGGCGATGTTCAATCAAACTATCAATAGTACAAATTTTTAATTTATGTTTTTGGGCAAATTTGATCAAATCCTGGGTACGGGCCATGGTGCCATCATCATTCATGATCTCACAAATGACACCGGCTGGATACAGATCAGCCAAACGCATCAAATCAACGGAGGCTTCCGTGTGGCCTGCACGCACCAAAACTCCTCCCCGACGGGCACGCAAAGGAAATAAGTGTCCGGGAGTGACCAAATCGCTAGGGGATGATTTTGGGTCAATCAAAACATTCACCGTTTTCGCGCGGTCCGCGGCTGAAATTCCAGTGGTGACACCATAGGCCGCATCAACTGAGACTGTCCAAGCCGTATTGCAACGTTGATGTTTAGAGTTAAGATCTTCTTTCATCGGATGAAGGTCAAGGTCATTCAGCCGGCTGTCCTCCATAGGCACACAAATAAGACCACGGGCTTCCCTGGCCATGAAATTAATGGCATCCGCATTAATATATTGGGCGGCAATGAGAACATCACCTTCATTTTCGCGGCATTATCATACGCGGTAATTCCCAACAAAAAGAATGTTGATGTTCCTGGGACATTGGTCAAGCGGTCCCCGATAAGACCGCCTGTGCAAGACTCGGCAATGGCCAATGTTTTATTGTTCAGGACGAATTTCTGAGAGACTT
>Ga0206968_10119_pt1 | contig 22627 bp, 20 predicted proteins | sample Alteio_BWOrgHeat_22_FD_153254 | JGI IMG/M metagenome (GOLD analysis project Ga0206968, IMG submission 153254) | Enriched cells from forest soil in Barre Woods Harvard Forest LTER site, Petersham, Massachusetts, United States -... | ecosystem: Environmental > Terrestrial > Soil > Temperate forest >... | reverse complement strand
ATTCATGTCTCCTCATGCTGGCCAAAGTCTTTCGCATTCAAAGTTCTAAACTATCCGCCTAAACTCGACAATTTAAATATAGGCATCATAATCGAGAACACGATCACCCCGATAACGCAACCCATCACAATGATCATCAAGGGTTCGAGCATCGCGGTCAATCCCGAGATCGCCGTTTTCACTTGAAAATCGTAAGCGTCGCTCACTTGTAAAAGCATATTCTCTAGTTCACCGGTTTTTTCGCCAATGTTGATCATGTGGATCACGAGAGGGGGGAACTGTCCGGACTTTTTCAGTGGGCCGGCGATCGATTCCCCTTCGGAGATATTTTCCCGACCGATATCTATCGCCGCCGCGATCACTTCATTGTCGACGACATTGCGCACGATACCCATGGCGGAAAGCATCGGCACACCCCCATTGAGGAGTGTGGAAAGCGTACGCGTAAAGCGGCTGACGGCAACCAGACGACCCAATTTTCCCACCACGGGAATTTGCAAATATATACGGTCCCACTGCGCGCGACCCTTCGGCGTATTTTTCCAATTGCGAAACAAAAACCAGGCGCCAAATCCAGAAGCGAGCAGAACATGCCAGTAGTTCACGAGAAGGCCCGAGAAATTGATGACCGCGAGCGTGTACCACTCCAACTTGAGTTCAGGCGTGGATTCAAACACGGTGACGATATTGGGAATCACCACCACGAATAAGAAACCCAAAATACCGGCCGTGAATACCATCATCATCACCGGGTAGAGCATGGCGGATTTCACTTTGGAGGAGAGTTCGGTCTGTGCTTCTTTAAATTCCGCCAGTCGAATCAAAATTACGTCGAGCGTACCGGACATCTCACCGGCCTCGCACATGCTGATATACATTTTGTCGAAGACCCTGGGATATTTGCCCATCGCTTTATGCAAAGAGCTTCCCTCATTCACCATGTTTTTGAGGTCTGCCACCACTTCCGAGAGAAACACATTCTCGATTTGCTCCGAGACCGCGCCGAGCGAATCGACCAGGGGCACGTTGGCTTTGATGAGCGTGGCGAGCTGGCGGGTCATCATCGAGAGGTCGGTGACGTTGACGCTTCTTTGGCTCGTGGACTTTTTGCCCTTGGCCTTTTTGACATCGGCTTTGCCTTTGTCTTTAATGTCGGTGACGAAGACGCCGTCTTTTTTGAGTTTAACTTTGGCGCTGCGGACGTTATCGGCATCCACAGTGCCGCGCACGGAACGGCCATCTCGATTTAAACCGCGATATTCGAATAATGGCATAGGTCCTTATTGATCCATTTGCGTGCTGGTTAAGACTTCCTCAATCGTCGTGCTGCCGCTTAAAACTTTTTGAATTCCATGGTCACGGAAAGTGAACATCCCGTTCGCCAGAGCTTGCTTCTTGATCGTTTGACCGTCTTTACGTTGCATAATGAGAGTGCGAATTTCATCATTAATTAACAGGAGTTCCTGAATTACGCTTCGCCCGATATAGCCCTTCTGATTGCAGTGATTGCAGCCCACGGCGCGAAAAACCGTCGCGCCCTTCACTTGCTCGCGCGTCAGTTCAAGAGAGCGCAGCTCCACATCGGTCGGGGTGTGCGCCTCTTTGCAGTGTGGACACAACACACGCACGAGACGCTGAGCGACCACGCCCATCAGTGAAGTGGCGATGAGGAACGGCTCGCAACCCATATCGATCAAACGCGGAAAGGCGCCGGCGGAGTCATTGGTGTGAATCGTCGAGAGCACCAAATGACCGGTCAGAGACGCGTTGATCGCGATCTCCGCGGTTTCCAAGTCACGAATCTCACCGATCATCACCACATCAGGGTCTTGACGCAAAATCGAGCGTAGTCCACTCGCGAACGTCAAACCGATTTTGGAATTCACCTGAATTTGACCGACGCCGTGAATCCGTTGCTCGACGGGATCTTCAACGGTGATGATGTTGATGTCCGGCTTATTGATCTTTTGCAAGGCCGCATAGAGAGTGGTCGATTTACCAGAACCTGTCGGTCCGGTCACCAGCACAATGCCATAAGTTTTCGCGAGGAGATCGTCAAGTTTCTGCAGCGAATCCGTGGAAAAGCCAAGCTGCACCAGCTCCAGCACCACGTTGCTGCGATCTTGCAGACGCATCACGAGACGTTCGCCAAACGCGGTCGGAACACTGCTCAAACGAACATCGATGTCTTTGCCCGCCAGTTTCAAGGGAATGCGGCCGTCCTGGGGCAAACGTTTTTCAGCGATATTGAGGTTGCCCATAATTTTAATACGCGACGTGATGGCGTTTTGCAGTTTCTTCGGCGGCTTAAAAATATCAAAGAGCACACCGTCAATGCGAAAGCGCACGACCATGTCGCGCTCATAAGGTTCCACGTGAATATCGGACGCTTTTTCTTTGACCGCGCGGAAGAGTAAAGTGTTCACGAGTTTGATCACGGGCGCATCGTCATCGCCGCTTTCGAGAAGATCGATGACCGGATCATCGAGATCCACTTCTTCACTTTCGATTTCATCCATACCTTCAAGGGCGGCGGTGCTTTTTTCGTAAACGCGATTGATCGCATCTTGGATTCGGCTCGAGGTCGTGACCAGTGGATGAATGCGCTTATCAAATTTTACGCGCAGGTCTTCCAGGGCCTTGTGATTGATCGGATTCGTCGTGAGCACGAGGACGCGTTCGGCTTCTTCTTTAAACGGCAAAACTTCCTGCGTCTTGGAGTAGTTGATCGGAATTCCGCGCACCATATCGACGGGAATATCATTCACCGGAATATCTTTGATGTATTCCACTCCGAGCTGCTTACAAAGTTCCGCCATGGCTTCTTCGGGAGTGCTGAAGCTCATCTTGCTGAAAATCTCAGCGAAGGTGCGGCCTTTTTTATCATGGGTCCGCAGCAACGTCTGGAGCTGCTCCTCGGTGACGCTCGTACCTTTTTTAATTAATGTTTCAAATGATGGTGCGGCCATATTCTTGTCCTTAGATTACAGGAAGCCAGCTAGACCCACAACTACGCATTACAACTGGCCCTTGGGCTAGTTAGAGTTCGCACGTACAGAGATGAAATCGTTGTCATCTCGCGGTCACTTTATCTCGCAAGTTTCGCCGGTGTTGCCTGGCGGGAGCCATACGCCTACTAAATAGCGGTGCGGGAGGGATAGCTTTTTGCAGTCTAAAATATCGCTGTAATAACAGCCGCCCTGTCCCTTAATGCGGACGTCGCCAAACTTGCCGCCATCATCACCGCAGCTGAAACGTCCTTCTGGTTTTGGATATTTAGTACTTTTATAGTCTTGCGTGCAGGGGCCGGCGAAGACCAGGGTGGCGCCAATTGGCGCTTTGGCTGCCATTTCATGGTTTAGTTTATCGATTTTATCCCAAGACATTTTTTGGGTTCCAAAGTCGGGAACCAAGGAGGGAACTGGCTTAAAGCCCTTTTCCTGTAGAATGTGATTCTGATATTCGATGCCATTGCGATTTTGCGTTGGCATGTCTTTAATTCCGTACGCCGTGTAGATGCGAAAACGCCGACCCCACACTTCGGGGGGTAACTGTATTGATGGTTGCCATAGACTTTCCAAACAACTTCCTTGCCGACATTCGCCATGCGGTCGCAACCGCCTTCGAGTTTACCGGCGGGTAGGGAGGGCGAAGCTGGCGGTGGGGGAATGGTGATTGGTTGCGGAGGGCGTCTGCGAATTGACGAGCAGGCCGCGCACGTTCCAACGCCAAAACCGCCAAAGCTGGCGACGAGTTGCTCGTCGGGTTCAGTCAGGGCGGGATCAGGAACAAGTTTGGTTCCGGGCTTTACAGTCCATTCGGGTGCGGGATGGGCAGATGTAGAAAGGCATAGCAAACCGGCAAGAAGCGTTCGCGCAATTGACAGGTATCTTAGTTCTTTGCGTCCCATTGCTTAGGTGGCCTTTCGCTGACTATATAATGCAACCTCTTCGCCAACGACTGATTTCGCGTGGTTAAATGATTGGTGTCTCAGAGTGAGACAGAAAATTGCTTAGTTGGTGAACAGCCGAGGAAGGGGTGGACAGCTGGTGTTTTGTGAGGGGGAATTGCGGCCGCGGACGGCCGCGATTGAGCCGGCTCATGGACGGCGGAGTGGCGTGCGCTGGCTTTCGATCAGCTGTTGATTGCAGAATCTGCGCGAATTTTTGAGTTTTACTATTGACAGGGTTTTCCGCTCTGCGGATTTGGTTAAGAGGTGTGTTTTGAATTTGTTTGCGAGGGTTAGTGTTTCGCGAGTGCGCGAAGCGCACGAGTGATATTAGAAGGTTTATTGAACCGCTGTGAGACCTCACGAGTAACATCTATTTTTATAGAAAAGTCGAAAATCTGCGAATAAAAAACCTGATGTACACTCTTCGTCCTTCAAGGAGGTATTGGTGAATGAACAGGTGGTCACGGGTCTTTCGAATAAGGATATCGTTGCAAGTCTTGAAAAGCAGTTTGAGGGGGAAAGGCAAACGACGCATACGATTTTGCTACATCTAAAAGAAATTCAAGCGCGAAAGCTTTATGCGGATCGCGGATATCCAAATCTGTTTTCTATGTTGATCAATCACTTTCGCCAATCTGAGTCTGCCGCGGGGCAGAGGCTTAATGCTCTGAGACTAATGATTGAAGTTCCTGAAGTAGAGCAAGAATTGAAGTCGGGAGACTTGAACTTAAGCACACTTGCTATGACTCAGCGACAGATTCGGCGCGAGGAGAAGGTTACTGGGGTTAAGATCTCCAAGGCTAAGAAGGCTGAAATTGTCGGTCGTATCAGCAAGAAAACAATGGCGCAGGCGGAAAAGGAGCTTATGACGCTTTTGCCTGAGTCGAGTAAGGTTATGGCCACGCGTGAACGTCGTATTTCCAGTGATACTACCCGCATGGGTCTGAGCTTTCCTGATCGTGTCATGGAAAAAATGGAAAGGCTTAAGAATCACTGGGCCGCGGTAAATCCTAATATGGACTCTGTGGAGCTTATCGAGCGTGCGCTCGATATCGCATTGGCTAAGGTGGAGTCGAAGAAGAAGTTTACCTCCGAATCGGAGGTGAAGAAGTCGGAATCTGCCTCCGAATCGGAGGTGGAGAAGTCGGAGTCTGCCTCCGACTCGGAGGTGAAAAAGACCAAAAGGCCTTATATTTCCGCGGCAACCATTCGGGCGCTTTGGATCCGAGCTGGTTCACGATGTGAATATGTGGATCAGATCACGGGTCGGCGTTGTGAGTGTCGTTTTGGTCTTGAGAAGGATCACGTCATTCCTATAGCACGTGGGGGATCAAATGAACTTTCGAATCTCAGGTTACTCTGTCGTGCGCACAACTTGCTCATGGCTCGTCGGCATTTTGGGTCTGCGAATATTGCTCGCCACGCCGCTCGTTCAGCCAACAGCTGATCGTGCTAGGACGACGGTTCGCCGTCCTTGAGCCGGCTTACTTGCGGCCGTCCGCGGCCGCAAGTCTTACGTTCGGTGAGGCAGATTTTTTTGTTTTGGTTCGGGGAGGGACTCTGTCGTGCTAATCACTGGCTCGTCGGCATTTTGACTGCGAAACTTGCTCGCCACGCCGGTCGTTCAGCCAGCAGCTGATCGTGCCAGGGCGACGGTCCGCCGTCCATGAGCTGGCTTACCTGCGGCCTTCCGGGCCGCAGGGCCGTCGCGCCCCTAAAAGGTCTCTACCGCCGGTTCCTCTTGATTCTCTTCCGACTTCGCAGGCGCTGCCTTTGAGCTCTTTGGCCGCGGCAACTCGTCCACGTAATGCCCATCCGGATCGCGTCCGGCCATATTGCGCTGGATGAAGTCTATGCGCTGATTGATTTTGGTTTCGACGAGCGCCTGACTATCGGACGGATTACGCACAATCTTCGGGGTGATGAACACCATCAGATTGATCTTTTCTTTACTTTGATTGGTGGATTTAAACAACCAGCCCAGTAGGGGAATATCGCCGAGAACGGGAACTTTGGTCGTTTGGTCACGATCCGTATCTTTGATTAAGCCACCCAGAACAGCTGTATCGCCACTATTCACAACGATCGAAGTTTGGATATTACGAGTGGACGTCCCGATAGCATTTTTAGCCAGTTCAGTCGCACCTTGCAGGTTGAGACTTTGAAGATCTTTAACGTCCTGTTTGATTTTCATCTTGATGGCATCGGTATCCGGAGAAATGAACGGCGTGATCACCAGTTTAGTGGTCAAGTTCTCCCTTTGGATTTGTGAAGTCACCACGCCGCCGGTGGTTGGCGTGTCATTTTTTGACACGGGAGCCACGACACCGACCTCAATGGTCGATTCTTCATTGTTGAGCGCCATAATTTCCGGAGTCTGTAAAATATTAGCGTAGCTGTTTACTTTGAGAATATTTATCAATCCCGCGATGCTAGGTACATTTATCGTGGTGTTGTTAATATTCATGGCAATCGTGCCGCCGCCGCCGAAGCCGAGAACTCCTCCATGATCGTTGACGGGACTCAATAGAGTTTGAATATCTTCCGATCCGCGGAATCCGATTCGGCCAATACCTTGGGAGTCGCCGCCGAATTTATAAACGTTCACGCCCCAGTTATCTTGGACGTTCGCGTTCATCTCCAAAATCACAGCCTTGATATAAACCTGATCCTTGGCGATATCGATTTTCTCAATCAGATGTTTAACCGTTTCAAAATCCTGCTTGCTCGCCACGATCACCAAGCTATTGGTGTTCTTGTCCGCCGTGACTTTCACTTCGCCGCCAAAAATCGCCGTCGCTGCGGGGCCGGCTTGCACCGTGCCGCCGGGACCCATTCCAATTTGTGGAGTCTTGGCCTGGGCCGCCTGATCCTGCGCCTTTTTGGATTCCGTGGCGATTCCGTTAATCATGTTTGCGATGGGCTCTGCTTCCGCATGGCGGAGATAGTAAACGTGAAAACCGCCTTGTTCATCCGTGCGCAACGGGTAATCCAAGCGGGTGACCAGCTTGCGAATCTTTTCGATACCGGCTTTGTTGCCGACCACGATGATGGAGTTGGTGCGGTCGTCGGGAACAACCACCGAGTAAACTTCCGCTCCCGAAGTCCCGCCGCTTTCAGGTGTGCCGGCCGGGCGAAAACGCGGAACGCCGCCGAATTGATTGTTCTTCTTTTCACCCTTGTTGATGATCTGATCGACGAGATCGGCGATGTCTTTCGCGCGGGCATGAAGCACGCGGATCACTTCCATTTGCTCTTCAAAACCCTGCACATCGAGTTGGCCGAGAATCTTCATGATCCGGTCCATGTTGGCGCCGTAATCCGAAACGATCAGGGAGTTGGTGGGGGTGTAGGGGACAAGTTCACCATCTTTTGAAGTTAAAATCCGCAGCTGTTTGTTCACTTCATCGGCGCTGATGTATTTGAGTTTGATAATCCGCGTGATCATTTGATCGGACGTCGGATAGTAAGCCCCGGAGAACGTATCGATGTTGTCGCGCTGGGCGACGCGCGCCTGCTTGATCTTGTAAAAGCCATCGCCTGGCACCACGGCCAAACCGTTGATCGCGAGCGCCGATAAGAACGCCTTGTAAGCCTCCGCAACCGTGATTCGCGACGGAGCGATAATAGTGATTTTTCCATGTACTTGCGGATCGACGATAAAGTTTTTGCCAGTCAGTTCGGAAATCGCCTTGATCACATCGGCGATATCCGCGTTGGGATAGTCGAAGGATTCGATCATGTCGGGAAAGTTATCGTTCGTGATGTCTTCGATTTCGGCCTTGGACAGTTTCTTGCCGGTTTTTTTGGAAACAAAACCCTGATCGCCATCGTCTTTTTTCGGTTGAGCGGCACCCGCGGCTCCCGGAGTGCTCAGAGTCGACGTCGCCCCTGAAGTGGGCGGCGGCGGGGTCGAGGGAAGCGGCTTTGACGGCGTCACATTCGGGCGGAAATTTTGCGCCCAAGTCGTGGTGGCGGCTAGCGTGATGATTAAACACATGATGCGTTTCATGGATCCCTCCTGGGATTAATCAGCGATGTCATAGTTGAACTGCTCGTCACGGCCATTGCGTTCCACGGAAAGTTTGATGTGACCTTCGGATTTCAAAGCGTTGTAAAGTTCCATGGCTTTGGTCGGACTGTTCACCGGCTCGCCATTGACGGACTTGATCACATCCATCGGTTTAAAACCAAGTTTGTCGTAAATGCTATCGGGTTGAATGGCGACAAAACGGAATCCGTCCACGCGACCGCCCGAACCGGGCACGATGTTGGGTACCATGCGCGCTTGCTGCAAAATGGAGCCGAGGTCCGCAGTGTACTTGGTGATGTCGGACCGGCGCATGGTGAAATCAAATTCGCCCTTACGCTGAACTTCCTCGCCGCCAACCGTGGGATTCTTCACTCCGAACGTCACCGAAGAATCTTTGGGAATTTCAATAAACTCGAGGCGCTGGGAATTCAGGTTGCGAAAGATGACCTTGCGCCGCTCGATGCGGACCATCTTCGCCATGCCCTCAATCTCTTCGTCCACCATGTAAGCTTTCGCTTCGTTCTTGGTCTTGCTCGAAATGGTGGCCACCGACTTTTTGGGATTGGAGTGCACCAATGTGCCTTCCAATTTCAGCGGCAGCTGCGAAGCCACGGGTGGGGCATCCAGCGATGGCGAGTTGCCGTCCGAAGTCAGCGGCGGCGCGATCTTGCCATCGGCGTTGAAAATATTGCGATCTTCGATCTTTTTGTACTGAGTGATACTAGTCGTTTGTTGTTTAGGCAGGGTCACGGGCCGCATGGGCGGAGCCTGAGTCGGCAACATTCCGGGACGCACGTACAGAATTCCCAGGTCTGAAATAAGATAGCCCGTAAAGAGTGCCAAGACGTAGACGTAAAAGGCCTCAAAGGGCGGACGGTTCCTTGGTCCCCGGCTGAAAATCTGGCTGCGATTTAAGAAACTCATTCGTGGCTTTAGTTTAGCAAAAAGTTAAAGCATGTCGTCAATTACATCGGCATGAAACTTCTTCATAGACAATCGTCGAGTTTGGCTCTCCTTCGGGCTTGGCTTTGATCTGGGTCGCTTTTGCATGAGGCACGCACCTTGCTTTAGTGTCACTTTGCGCTCGAATGAAAATTCATTCGGAGCCGTCGAGGGGGGGAAATCCTCGACAACAAAATAGACCAGGAAGCTACACTTGGGGAAGTGGGTTTCGCCGACGCATGATGAATTAGGATTTATTCATTCGCCGACGGTAAAACAACATAAGGGGGGATCCATGCGCGATGCACTCGTGTTCAATGGAGCCAGTAATTTAGATTTTCAAGATATACGTACAAATGTCACACGCATTCCGGAAGTGGTTGCGCGTGTGCGTGAAGCCCAGGAAATTTGGGACACGTTATCGGCTCAGTCGTTGGATTTAGCGACTTTCATAGCCTCGGAAGATTCGGTTTTTCTCGGCAATATCAAACTCAAAAATTTCGCGACAGCGGTGGTGCAGGTCGGACTGCTCGATCGTTATCTGAAATCACACAAACTTCCCGAATTCGTAATGGGCGCCGTCAACGGTGACTCGGCGCTGATGGTGGCTCTTGGTAAAATCAGCTTTCATGACATGATCGCGGACAGTCCAGCTCTGGGCAATCGCTCGCCGCGGACGATGAATGTGATTCCGGGCGGATTGGAACTGCCGGTTTTATCAGGCGTCGAGCTCTGTGAATACGGTGTTTTTCGTCGTGACACCAAGGGTGAATATGAACGCATGGACCAGGAAACCCGCGAAGCCGACAAAATGGTTTTGGAAATGGTGGAAACTCACGAAGTTCGCCGTTTGGTGATGGTCGGCCCGGGCAACACGGTTTCCGGCAAGAAATTGCTCGATATGACCGCTCACGATATTCAGGTGCAGGAGAGCATCGATATGGACCCGATGTTGTCATGGTTCTGGAGTAATTTGAAAGACAATCGGTTGGCGATCGCCAACTGATTGAGGAGTAATTTCCTACCTACCTCCGATTAACGGAGGTAGGGGACTCCATCGCGAGTTCTTACCCCTTCTCCCACAACACATCTTCGACATTCGCCACCTGATTGAATTTTCGCGCCAAAAGAAAAAACCAATCGCTCAACCGATTTAGATAAACTAATTGTCCAGCATCAACTCCAGCAGTGACCCGTAAGGCCGCGCGCTCCGCCCGCCGCGACACCGTGCGCGCGAGGTGAGCGTAAGCGGCCAGCGTTGAACCTCCCGGCAAGATAAAATTTCTCAAAGCAGGTAGCTCGCCTTCCCACAGATCCATTTCCTTTTCCAAAGACTCAACCGCTCCCGCGCTCAGCGACGGCAATGCCGACCGCAGTTTTTCATCCTCACACGCCAAACGGCTGCCGAGATTGAACAAATTGTTTTGGATCACGCGTAAAGATCGCTCCACCGAACGGGGGAAGTCCCCGGCGCCGAGGTTTGAGCGCAGCACTCCCAGAACGCTATTCAGTTCATCCAAGGTGCCGTAGGCTTCGAGGCGCACATCGGTTTTGTCGACCCGGGTACCGCCAACCAATGATGTCTGCCCTTTGTCGCCGGTCTTGGTGTAGATTTTCGCTTTCACGGCCAAAGCTCCTTCACACCGCGCCATCCCTCACAGAACTTGTCAACGAAGCGATGTTACCTCATGATATCCTTCAACTTTGGAAAGTCCAGGGAAGCCCTAGAATGAAGGCATTTTTTATTACTATCCCCCACTCGGGGGAACGAATACCGGCTGAGACTCCCTGGCTGCACGGCCTGCCGGAGCCCATTGTCATGAGCGATGTGGATCGCTACGTAGATCGACTCTATCAACCCGTGATCCAAGAGCTCAAAATTCCTTACGTCAAAGCGGAATGGCATCGTTATGTCGTTGACCTCAATCGTCTGCCGGACGATATCGACGTCGATTCCGTCATTGGCAGTAAGAATCCGTCGGGAAAATTCACGCGCGGTATCCATTGGGTGAAGACCATGAATGAAGCGCGGCTGATGCCAGAGCCGATTACGCCGGAACTCCACGACCAACTTGTGGCGAAATATTTTGAGCCGTTTCACGTCGACGTTCGCGCGATTTATCAGAAATATTTCAAGCAAGGTGCGAAGAAGGTCTATCATCTCGATGCGCACTCCATGCCGTCGGTAGGCACCAAAGCTCATCGCGATCCAGGCGAACGCCGCGCGGACGTGGTGGTATCCGATTGGGAAGACAAGAGTTGTGAACCTTCGTATCTCAAATTGGTGTGCGAAGCTTATGCGAGCACCGGGTTGAAGGTCGCCGTGAACTGGCCTTACGTGGGCGGTCGCGTGACTGAAACTTACGGCAAGCCGGAACTCGGCCAACACGCCGTGCAGGTTGAACTCAATCGCGCGCTTTATATGGACGAAGTGAGCAAAAAAATTCTGCCCGACCAAGCCGAAGCGTTATCTAAAAAAATCAGCGCGGCTATCCGCTACATTTACGAACGACTGCCCGAGGCTTAACTTGCGTATTTTAAAAGGCAAATTTAGTATCCTCGCCTCGATCCGCATGGCGGTATTTATCATTCTCTCCATGGCGGTGATCGCGGCGGTGGGGACCATCACCGAAGCGCGTTTCGACGCGGAAGTCGCGCAAAAATTGGTTTACCAGTCGATCTACATGTACATCGTCATGGGCTTGTTGTGCGTGAACTTGATCGCGGTGATGGTGGATCGCTGGCCGTGGAAACAGCATCACATGGGCTTTGTTCTCGCTCACATTGGAATTATCACTTTGCTGTTCGGCGCTTGGCTCACCCAACACTACGGAGTGGACGGTACGCTGGCTTTTGAAACCGGCCAAAAGAGAAATACCGTCAGCATCAAGGATCGGGAGATCCTGGTTTACTCCTCAATGGACGGGAATAATTTTACCGGGCTCTATCAGGGCAACGACGATTTTCTCCGCCATCCGCCGTCCGAAAAGGATCCATTCATTATTCATATCGGAAAAGATGATCTGCGCATCTTTCAATACGAACATTTTGCTTTTCGGGAATCGGAAATTTCGCCGACCGACAAACCCTGGGACGGCGCCGCCGTGCGCTTTCAGTTGGAAAACCCCAACGTGAATATGACCCAATGGCTTAGGCGCGAAGGGCGCTTTCGCCAGGCGGAAATCGATCTTGGACCCGCGAAAGTGATTCTGACTTCTTCTTTGCCGCCGCCGAGCGGGCGCAATGAGGTCGTGCTGGTGGAAACTCCCGGCCATGAGGAATTGGATTACGTCATTTACAATAAAGACAATAGTATCCGCAAAAAGGGCCAGGTCCGCCAAAGTGAAACGGTCGAGACGGGTTGGATGGGCATGAAGTTTCGCCTTCTGCGCTATTTGCCGCATGCGATGGAAAAGGTCACCTACGTGCCGAGCCCAACGGCAAGTCCGATCTCCATCTCGGCCTTCCGCTTTACTTTTCAGGGCGGCGAATATTGGCTGGGGTTGGATTCGGTGGTGCGCGTGTTCACCGACAGCGCCGTGTACTTGATCAGCTACGGCCACCGCCGTTTGGAACTCGCGTTCCCTCTCACTCTGAAGCAGTTTAAAGTCGGAATGTATCAGGGGACCGATCGCGCTTCGAGTTACGAAAGTTTAGTGGAAGTGCCGGGGCGCGGCGATGTGACGATTTCGATGAACGAGCCGCTCAAACATGATGGCTACACGTTTTATCAGAGTTCATTTGAAAAAAATGAGCGCGGGGAACCCGTGGCGTCCATTCTTTCGGTGAATAAGGATCCGGGCCGCTGGATCAAATATATTGGTTCGATGCTGATTGTGCTAGGCTCAATCGTTCTCTTCTATTTTAAGCGCGTAAAATGGGTAAAAACGCCCGGGAGTAAAACATGAAACTCATGCGCTGGCTTTCGCTCTTGCTGTTGGGACTGAGTCTGACCGCTCAGGCTCACGTCGGTGAACCGCTGGAAATGCTGCCCATGCAAGACGGTGGACGCATCAAACCCTTCGACACGTTCGCGCGCGAAACCTTACAGTTGGTCCACGGCAAACAAACGTTTGACGGTAAGCCGGCCTCCGAAATCGTGTTCACCTGGCTTCTCGTTCCCGATCACTGGATGACGGCGCCGCTGATTGAGCTGCGCCATGCGGGCCTGAAGGAAGCGCTGAAGATCACTTCGCAAGAGCGTTATTTTTCGGCGCAGAGTTTGTTCACCAATGAGCGCATTCCGTTGTTGGTGCAGGAATTGAACACGCTGCATGAGCGGCAGGAAAAGTTGAATCCGTATTTTCAAGCCGTGCAGCGTCTCGAAAATCAGCTCGCCCTCTTTCAGGCGATCACCAAAGGTGTTGCGCTGCGCTTTGTACCCGACCCGAACGGCGACCGCTGGAAGGCGGTTTCGGAATTGGACGGGGATTTGCGTGACGCCTTTGTGAAAATGTCGAAGGGATTTGCGGAAAGTATCGGTGACGCGAAAAATCCGAGCGATGCCGAACCGAGTGCGGAATTTCAGCAATCGGTAAAAGATTTTATGGCCATGGCTCGCGCGCAGGCTCCCGACAAATATGCCGACATGAAAAGGATCGAGTGGGAAGAGCACTTGAATCACTTTCATCCGTTCAAATGGGCGTGGATCGTGTATCTCACCGGGCTGGTCTTTTTGTTTCTGGGGACGACCGTTAAGCAGAAGTGGGCAATGCCTATTTTTTGGGCATTTTTATTTGGGGGCTTTGCCTTGCACGGGTATGGCATGGGTCTGCGCATTTATTTGGCGGGCCGCCCTCCAGTCTCCAATATGTATGAGACCGTGGTGTGGGTGCCTTGGTGTTCGGTGCTGCTCGGACTGATTTTGGAGCGGGTGCAGAAAAGCAAGTTGCTCTTGGTCTGCTCGGCCACGGTGGCGGTGTTTTGTCTAATATTGACGGACTTGGCGCCTACGGTTTTGGATTCCAGCATTCAGCCGCTCGAGCCGGTGCTGCGCTCCACCTTTTGGTTGAGCACTCATGTACTGATAATCACTCTCAGTTATGCGGCGTTCTTCCTCGCCTTCGCGTTGGGTGACGTGATCCTCTTTTATTACCTGAAAGATGAACAACGCTTTGCCCATCAGATCATGGTGGGGGTGCACTCCATCTATCGGGCGATTCAAGTGGGCATCGTGTTGCTCGCGTTTGGCATTATATTAGGAGGAATCTGGGCGGATTATTCCTGGGGCCGCTTCTGGGGTTGGGATCCCAAAGAGACTTGGGCTTTGATTTCCCTTCTTTGCTACGTGGCGGTTTTGCACGGGCGTCTCGTCGGCTGGGTGAAGAACTTCCAGCTGGCGGCGGCGGCGGTGGTCGGATTTTCCATGGTGGTCATGTCCTGGTACGGAGTGAACTTCGTGCTGGGAGCCGGTTTGCACACCTACGGCTTTGGCGCCGGAGGAGTTGAATATGTGATCGGCTTCGTGGCTTTGCACTTGCTCTACGTCGCTTACGTATCAACAGTGCGTTATGGGCGCGTAAATTCCGCAACGAAAAGATGACAGAGATTACCGCTTAAGTTTAAGTATTTGAGAACTAAATGAAAATTGCGAGTACTAGCAATCAACTGTGATGTCATTCCATAAGGTTTTGCCATGACGAAAAAGCTCCTCGGTGCCGTCGTTGTTGTCGGTCTGTTCGGTCTGAGCGTCCTGGTCTGGGCGCTCTCCAATAACAAAGTGGTGATTGGTTACAACAAAGGCTACATGCCGGATCAGCCTTTGCCGTTTTCCCATCAAAAACATGCGGGTGAATTGCAGATCGATTGCAAATACTGTCACACCAGCGTGGAAGTTTCCCGCCACGCTTCCGTTCCAAGTTTAAATATTTGTATGAACTGCCATTTGGTGGTGAAGACCGACAGCCCGTGGATTCAAAAACTCACCGAGGCGTACAACTCAGGCAAATCCATCGCTTGGCAGAAGGTGCATTTGCTGCCCGAGCACGTGAAGTTTAATCACGCGATGCACATCCGCGCGGGAAAAGAATGTACAACCTGTCACGGCAATGTGACCGAGATGCCGAAGATTTTCCAAAACGCGAGTTTGGCGATGGGCTGGTGTGTGAACTGTCACCGTCAACCCGAGAATCACGCGCCCACGAACTGCAGCACCTGCCACTACTAGGACGAGGCCACCATGGATCAGTTTGAAGACAGCAATCCCATCCCCACTCCAGCCAGCCCAAAATACTGGATGAGCCTGGAGCAATGGCGGAACGACCCTGAGTTTAAAGCTCTGGCCGAAAAAGAGTTCATGACCAGCCCCCTGCAGTCCGGTGACGGGCAGGACGGATGGGCGCGCCGCGAATTTCTGAAATTGATGGGAGCCTCATTGGCCTTGAGCAGTTTTGGATGCGTGCGCCGGCCGGCCCAGAAAATTATTCCTTATGCGAAAAAACCGGCCGATGTGATTCACGGAATTCCGAATTTCTACGCGTCATCTTATGCCGACGGCATGGAAGCGCTGGGAATTCTCGTCACCACGCGCGACGGCCGCCCGATCAAGATTGAAGGCAACACCGATCATCCGTCCAATCAGGGCGGGATGTCGGCACGCGCGCACGCTCACATCATGAAACTCTACGATCCGGACCGGTACACTGGACCTAAACACAATTTGCAGAATCAAGCGCGCAACAATTACCAAGATGTTGGCGTTAAATGGGAAACCCTCGACAAAGACGTCATCGCCCAATTGAAAAAGGGCAAAGTCGCTTTGCTCACCGGTAGCACTCTATCGCCGACCACACAGAGTTTGATGGAGGAATTTGCCTCGGCGAGCGGCGCCAAAGTTTATAATTATGACGATGTCTCCTACGCGTCCACGGCTCGCGCGCAAAAAGTTTCTTTCGGTACCGAGACACTTCCGCACTATCGCGTGGATCAGGCCAAATATATCGTGGCCATTAATAATGACTTCTTGGGCACTTGGCTGCAGCCGGTTTCTTTTCAGAGACAATTTGCCGCTCGTCGCAAACCCAATGGCGACATGAACAAACTCGTGGTGTTTGAGTCCTTGCTCACGCTGACCGGAAGTAACGCCGATCAACGTTTCCGCATTCGGCCATCGCAGTCTTTGGATGTGGTGATGGCGTTGATCAACGAAATCGTCGGTGTCAAAAAGCAATCCAAGTACGCTTCTAATGAACATGTTCTGCATGTGATTTCCGGTTTCGCTCGCGCGCAGGCTGAACTCGGCTTCAGCGTCGCCGAAGTGGCGGACGAGTTATGGAAAAATCGCGGTCAATCGCTGGTTTTAGCGGGCGGCGTTTCCGCCGACACTGACAATGCCGTGGAATTGCAAGCGGCGGTGAATTTCTTGAACTCGATTCTGGAAAATGACGGCAAGACCGTTGCGTCCGCCGGCGGCGTTTATCGCAAGAGCGGCGCGGGTATTGATGAATTGCTGAAAGCGCTGAATGCCAAAGAAGTGAGCACGCTGATCATTCATGGTTGCAACCCGGCGTACTCGCTGCCGGCGAACCTGCGCCTCAAAGATGCCATCATGAATGTGGAGATGGTCATTTACACCGGCGATCGTGGCGATGAGACGTCACGCTACGCGGACTATGTGGCGGTTGATCATAATCCCTTGGAAAATTGGGGCGACATGCAGGCTCTCGATGGAACCGTGAGCATTCAACAGCCCACGATTCGTCCGCTGTATGATACGCGCGCGTTCCAAGATGGATTGCTCAATTGGATTAAAGGACTCGGCAAGGGCTCGGCGCGCGCCAAGGCGGCTGGGAGCTGGTATGAATATTTGCGCGCCACTTGGCGTGACGTTTATTTAGCGAAAGGCGCTGGCTTTGAAGAGGCGTGGATCGCCGCTTTGCAAAGTGGCGTGGCGCTGAAAAAGCTGGAAGGCTCTTCTCATGGTGGCGCGAGTGCTGAGAGTTTGGCGGCCGGCAAACCCAAACCACAAATGCCCAAGGGCTTTGAGTTGGCGATTTATCCCACGGTTGGATTGGGTGACGGCTCGCTCGCCAACGTGACTTGGCTGCAAGAATTTCCGGATCCCGTCAGTAAAATCACTTGGGATAACTACGCTTCGTTTTCCCCCAAAGATGCGAAGCAATTGAAAATGAGCGAAGGCCAATACGTCAAATTGGTGGTGGGCGAGTCGAGCGTGGAAGTTCCCGCGCACATTCAGCCCGGGCAAGCGGACGGCGTGGTCGGACTCGCGCTGGGCTATGGCCGTAAGGGCGCCGGCAAAATTGCCGATGGCGTCGGCGTCAATGCCTTTACGTTGGCCAAATGGATGGACGGCCGTCGCGTGACCGCCGGACTTGAAACCGCGGTTTGGGTGCAGGATCGCAAAGACCGCTTGGCGTGCACCGCGGGTCACAACACCATGGAAGGCCGTCAAATCGTCGTCGAGGAGACCTTGGCCGATCATATGAAGAGCCCCGGTGGCAACGTTCATCGCGACAAGCTCACTAGTATGTGGAGCGGTCACGAATACAAAGGCAACAAATGGGGCATGACGATTGATCTCAACACCTGTACGGGTTGTGGATCCTGTATCATCGCCTGTCAAAGTGAAAACAATATTCCAAGCGTGGGTAAGACCTACGTGCTCTCGGGTCGCGAAATGCACTGGATCCGGATCGACCGTTACTACACGGGTTCGCCGGAAGATCCGGGGGTGGTGAATCAACCGCTGCCGTGCATGCACTGTGATAATGCGCCTTGCGAGACCGTGTGTCCCGTGGCGGCGACCACTCACAGCGACGAAGGCACCAACGACATGATTTACAACCGCTGTGTCGGAACGCGGTATTGCTCGAACAACTGTCCTTATAAAGTTCGTCGCTTCAATTGGTTCAATTACTCGACGGATATTCCCGATCCGAAGAAGCTGGCGATGAATCCCGATGTCACCGTGCGCTTCCGGGGGGTTATGGAGAAGTGCACGTTCTGCATTCATCGCATTCGTTTCCACAAGTACCGTTCGAAGATCGAGGACAAGCCGCTGAAAGACGGCGATATCAAAACCGCCTGCCAACAGTCGTGCCCCACTCACGCCATTACGTTCGGCGATTTGAACAACGCGGATAGCATGGTCCGCAAGGAATTCGATGCTCCTCAAAGCTATACGTTGCTTGAGGAACTGAACACGAGACCGGCGGTTCGCTATCAAGTTAAAGTTCGCAACGTGGCTCAATTGAAAGAAGAGCCCAAACATCATGAAGGCAAGCACAGCGAAGAGGGGCACCACGCATGATCTCGCGAAAACCTTTGGTTCTCGGCAACAAGACCTACGAGACAGTCACCAAAGACATTTGCAGTCTGGTCGAAACCTTCCCGAGCCCGGCTTATTATCTGGGCCTTAGCGGAGCGCAATTCCTGCTTCTGATTTATTTATTCGCGCAGGGGATGATCGCTTGGTACGGGATGGGAATGATGGGAGTTAACCATCCAGTCGGATGGGGAACGGACATCATCACCTTCGTGTTTTGGATCGGTATTGGCCACGCCGGAACTTTGATTTCCGCGATCTTGTTTTTATTCCGTCAAAAATGGCGCACCTCGATTGCCCGGTCCGCGGAAGCGATGACCGTCTTCGCGGTGATGACTGCGGGAACTTTCCCGGTCTTGCACACCGGTCGTCCGTGGCTGGCGTACTGGTTATTGCCTTATCCCAATCAGCGCGGACCGCTGTGGGTGAATTTCCGTTCGCCTCTCGTGTGGGACGTGTTCGCGGTATCCACCTATGCAACGGTGTCGGCGGTGTTTTGGTACATCGGCATGGTGCCGGATTTGGCCACCATCCGCGATCGCGCCGTGAACAAGTGGCGTAAACGGCTTTACGGAATGGCTTCGCTCGGCTGGCGCGGAACCGCCCGCAACTGGAATCACTATGAAATGGTGTACATGTTGCTCTGCGGACTTTCCACTCCGCTGGTGCTTTCCGTTCACTCCATCGTGAGTTTCGACTTCGCGGTGGCGACTCTGCCCGGATGGCACACTACGATTTTCCCGCCATATTTCGTCGCGGGCGCCATCTTTTCCGGTTTCGCGATGGTGGTGACTTTGATGGCCATTATTCGTGAGCTGGTGCCGGTGTTTAAAGATTACATCACGCTCGATCATATGGAGGCGATGAATAAGATCATCATGACCACCGGTCTGATGGTTGGTTACGCCTACGGCTCGGAGTTCTTCATCGCCTGGTACTCGGGCGTGGAGTACGAGCAATTTATTTTCTTGAATCGCGCGTTCGGTCCCTACGGTTGGTCGTACTGGATCATGGTGAGCTGTAACGTGATCATTCCCCAGCTCTTCTGGTTCCGTTACTTCCGCCGCAATATTCCTTGGATGTTCGTGATTTCGATTTTCGTGAATATCGGAATGTGGTTCGAGCGTTTCGTGATCACGGTCACTTCGCTTCACCGCGACTTCCTGCCCTCGAATTGGGGCATGTGGATTCCGACCTTTTACGACTTTGGAGCTTTGTTCGGAAGCTTCGGATTGTTTTTCACTCTCTTCTTGCTTTACATCCGCTTGATGCCGGCGATTTCGATCGCCGAGGTCAAACCCGTTCTGACGGTTGGCCGGGAGGGCTCACATGGACATCATTGAGAAACTCATCCACGCCGTGCGCCCCAAATCCCGTCGCGGTGTCGCGGGCATTTGGCTGGATGAACATCAGTTGGTCAAAGCCGCGCGCAAAGTGCGTGAAAGTGGTTATACAAAATTCGAAGCGATCTCGCCGTTTCCATTGCATGGAATTGATGACGCCATGGGAATTCCTTTTTCGTGGATTCCCTGGGTGACCTTGACGTTTTGTTTGACGGGATTTGGCTTTGGTACGTGGTTTACCTGGTGGGCTTCGGCGGTTGACTGGCCGATCATCATCGGCGGTAAACCGATGTGGTCCTTGCCCGCGTTCGTGCCGATCATGTTCGAGTGTACGATCTTGTTCGGAGCATTGGCGTCGGTGGGCGCGCTGCTTTTCATTTGTGGACTGCCGCAGGTGGATCCGCCGGTGATTGATCCGGCGCTGAGCAGCCATAAATTCGGTTTGTTTATTCCTGAGAATGATACGGGCTTCAATCAAGCGGCGGTGGAGAAACTGCTCAAGGATATGGGCGCCGTGGAAGTGAAGAGGGCGGAGTTCTAAATGAAAAAGCTTTTATTCACGAGTGTCGCGGCGGTGGTTCTTGTCGGATGTAACGGCGGTCCCAATCAGACCAACATCGAATTAGTCACCAACATGATGGATCAGCCGGTGGTGAAGTCGCAGGGCTGGATTCCCGACGAAGGCGACAAAGTACAAATGCGCATGCCGCCTGAAGGCACGGTTTCCCGCGGCAATCCGCCGTATGCTTATATGAGTGATCCCGGTGGCGCGGAAAAGCAGAAAAATCCGCTCGGCGGGAATATGTCGCCTGAGGTTTTATCTCTCGGTCATAAGACTTTCGATGTTTACTGTGCCCTTTGCCATGGCAGTGAAGGAAAAGGCGATGGCCGCATCTCCCAGCACATGTCGGTGAAACCGCGCAACTTGATTAGTGACGAGGCGAAAGCCTACACCGACGGCCGCATTTACCATGCGATCACCGCCGGCAAAGGTGTGATGGGCAGTTACATGAGTCAGATCACCGACAGCAATCGCCGTTGGGCCGTGGTCAATTACGTGCGCAGTTTGCAAAGGAAATAGAAAATGGCTGAAGCTACAAAACGCGTTACACCCGGACCGCTGGTCGTTTCTTCGAGGCTGAAATCAGTATGCGTGGCGCTGATGTTCGTTGGCATCGCGACCTTTGTGGTGATGTTGATGCGCGATCGTGACCGTGCTTGGCATGATTATCTGGCGGCTTATTTTTATTTCTTTATTCTCGCGATTGGTGGAATGTTTTTTACCGCGGTTCAACATCTGACCAAAGCCGGCTGGAGCGTGAACGTGCGTCGCTTCTGCGAGGCGTTCGCGGCTTATCTTCCGGTTGCGGCGGTCGGTGGTTTGATTTTACTTTTCGGCGCACATAGTCTTTATGAGTGGTTCGATTCCGCCAAGGTGGCGGGTGACGAGTTGCTTCAGCATAAATCCGGCTATTTGAATCCGACCTTTTTTGTCGTTCGCATGATCTTGTTTTTCGGAATGTGGATGTTTTTCGCCAATCGTTTGATCGGCTACTCGACAAAACAAGATACGACGGGTGACGAATCCCTGACCGTTAAGACGGTTCCGTGGTCGATCGCATTTTTACTGACCTTCGCGATTTCGTTCTCTTTATTCGGCGTCGACTTGGTCATGAGTTTGCAACCGCATTGGTTTAGTACGATTTTCGGCGTGTATTTATTCGCCGGCTTATTCCAGTCGACGATCGCGACGATGATTTTGCTTATTCAGTACTGCCAAAAGAAGGGCTTGCTGGTGGGTTATGTGGATGAAAACCACATGCACGACTTGGGCAAATTCTTATTCGCCTTTACGGTCTTCTGGGCGTACATCGCTTACTCTCAGTACATGTTGATTTGGTACGCTAACTTGCCGGAAGAGACGAGTTTCTTCCTACCGCGCGTGTCGGGCAGCTGGATGTATGTGTCTGCGTCTTTGCTGATGTTTAAGTTTGTGGTGCCGTTTTTAGCCTTGTTGTCGCGGCGGGCGAAGCGTGACCCGAATATGTTGAAAGCGATCGCCATTTTACTTTTGGTGATGCAGTACGTGGATCTGCACTGGCTGATCTTCCCGAATTTGAATGCGGAGCAGGTGTTGCTTGGTCTGCCGGAGATTCTGATTTGGGCGGGGTTCGGCGGCGCGTTCGTGCTCGTGGTTACACGCTTTTTGAGTAAGCATCCGATCGTGCCGATTCGGGATCCAAGGATTCAGGAGTCTTTGCATCATCATGTGGTGTATTGAGGGCGAACGGGGGAATCATGGGAAAAATTTTGGTTATCGCGCTCGCGCTGTCGGGCTCCAGTCTTTTTGCCGCTGACGAATCTGTGGTAAAAATTTGTGACGAGTCCGGCTGCAGTGAATATTTAGCATCAGAGTTTCTCGCGCCAACCGTAATCGGCAACTGTTACGCCATTCCGAACTGCACGGGCGCTGTGATCGCCTACGGCGTGACGACAAATTATTGCGAAGCGGCAGGTGGACACTCGATCAACTCCGCGGGGATTTGTTATAGTTTTTAGACGCGAAACGACACCGAGGCGGAAGTAAATGGGGGATAAAAATGGGAAAGATTTTAGTCATCGCGCTCACCATGTGGAGCATGAACCTTTTTGCCGATGCACAGCCACAAGGCTGTAATCGACCGGTCTGCAGCGACGAATTGCCGCAAGAACCCGCCTTCGAGGAGTTGCTCGCGCCGAATGTAATCGGCAACTGCTATATCGTGCAAAATTGCTTTGGCAATATCCTCGCCTATAATGTGACCACAGATTTTTGTGAAGGCGCCGGCGGGCACTCGATTTTATCTAATGGGTTTTGTTATAGTTTTTGAAAATCACCTCCGATTCGGAGGTAAAACCTACGAATAATAAATCCAGTACGTAATCAACGGCCCCATTTGCCAAGACACCAAATTGGCACACGTTGAAGCCAGAATCGCGCGACGAGCGCTCAGCCGCAGAAAATAAAAACAAGCCCACGCCTCAAAGCCAAAAGCAAAAGTCTCGGCAATCCCGATCGATTGTAGCACTGGCGC
>Ga0206968_10116_pt1 | contig 22731 bp, 24 predicted proteins | sample Alteio_BWOrgHeat_22_FD_153254 | JGI IMG/M metagenome (GOLD analysis project Ga0206968, IMG submission 153254) | Enriched cells from forest soil in Barre Woods Harvard Forest LTER site, Petersham, Massachusetts, United States -... | ecosystem: Environmental > Terrestrial > Soil > Temperate forest >... | reverse complement strand
TACGCTGGCAACGCAATTACCGCGTACGATGAGTTGCGAAACTCACGGGTACAGAGCGTGGACGGTCTGGGTAGGCTAAACAGCGTGACTGAAGCAAATCAGGCGGTCACGACATACACGTACGACGCCCTGGGAAATTTGAAAAATATCAGCCAACTAGGTGTATTTGCAGATGTTGCACGTGTCCGTAACTTCACTTATGACTCGCTGTCGAGAATCACTTCAGCTGCAAATCCGGAGACTGGTACAATCACCTATTCCTATCTGAACGGAGGTGCGCTTTGTGCCGGTGATGCATCTCTTCCCTGCAGCAAGACCGACGCGCGCGGGATCACCACGTCCTACGTTTACGACGTTTTGAACCGCAATACCTCAAAGACATATTCAAATGGCCAAGCACCTTTACTGTTTAATTACGACGGAACTGGGGATTGGGGAGCGACCTGCAACGGAGGAGCACCTACCGGCTTCATGCAATGCAATACGAAAGGCAGGCTTTCGTCAAGCACCGTGAGCGGGATTACCACGTCCATGTATGGCTATGACGCAATGGGGCGGATGACCCTGAAGTCTACCTGTATTACGAGCTTGTGTGGCAATGATCGTATCGACCAGTACTTCACTTATGATCTCGCGGGAAATCAAACCTCCTACGATCACGGTACGGATATAGACCGTGGTTATTATTACGGCGGGCATGGATTGACATATGACAGTGCTGGTCGCTTGCAGACGGTTACCGGCTATCAACAGCCAAACTCCGCCTCCACTCTCTTTTCAGCGATCTCTTATGGACCTGCAGGTCTGCTGAGCTCGGCATTAGGCAACGGTTTGCTCGAATCGCGCTCTTATGACCCTCGGATGCGGCAGCTAACCTATACCGCGAGCGGATCCGTCGCTCCCATCGGAACGAATCTGCCGTTTGGGATCGTTGGAAGTGTGCAAAACGACGCGAAACAGACGACTGTGGTTGCGCAGGGGGATGACCTCCACGTTCAGGGTTGGGCCGCTACTTCGTCCGGATGTCCCGTTGCGAGTGTTGAGATTGATCTCGGAACAACGCAAAACGGAGGCACACCGATCGGGAACGCAACGGTCGGCCTCACGGGGTATATCTATCAGCCCGGGTACATGACCTGCGGGTTTGACTTCAATGACTCGGTCGGAGACTTGCCTGCGGGGAGTTATTATGTGAACGTCTATGCGCTACAGGCAGATGGCGCGCGTGGCGAAGTCTTCAATCACTGGCCGATCACAGTAACGGACGCGACGCCACCATCCGGGGACGTCAATTGGGTTCAAAATCCATTGGACAACAGCGCAAATCTTGTTTCCGGTGGAAAGTTGCATGCGCTCGGTTGGGCAATTGACAGCCAGCTTCATGCACCGGTGGCAGCTGTGAAGGTGTGGGTGGACGGGAATCCGATCGGCTACGCGACGCTCGGCATCAATCGTCCCGACGTCCAGCAGATCATTGGTAACGGCGATCCACACTATCTATCGAGCGGGTGGGACTTTACAGGATCGATCGGAGACCTTTCTGCAGGAACCCATCGGGTCGGAGTAACGATCTATGATGCGCTCGGCCAACACAGTGACTCGCCAGCGGTGTACACAATCAATGTCTCAGCCGATATGAGCAATGTGGCGGGTGACATTAACGGTACTAACGCGGGAGCGTGGTCTGTATTACCGGCTGGCTCGACGCTCACAGCGTACGGATGGTCCGTAAATGGTGCGGATGCAGATTGCGGCGCAGGGCAGACCGTGGAGCTGTGGCTTGGAGAAATACGGCTAGGGAATGCGACGACAGGCGGGTTGCGGCAGGATGTGGCTAACGCGTTCAACAATCAGACTTGCGTGAACTCGGGTTGGTCATTTACCACATCATTGAGCGGAATTCCGGCGGGTACCTATTACTTGCGGGCGAGGGTCTACGATTCTGCTGGAGGGTCGAAGATATTGTCTGCGGCACCGCAGTTAGTGATCACGCCGCTTGGTCAAAACTCTTCGCTGCCAGCCTCGTCTCAGTTGGCTACCAGCTACGCTTGGTCTTTGGGCTATTCCCCAAACGGAAATATCCAGTATGGATACGACTCCGTTAATGGCAACTGGGCGTATCTTTATGACAATCTGAACCGGCTCTTGGCGGCGGGATCGACGGGCGATACTGCTCTAAATTGGGAGTACGATAGCTTCGGCAACATACTCTCGCAGAGCTTGACTGCGGGTTGGGGAATTGAGTGGCAACGCTTCTACGACGGAAACAATCATGCGACGAACGCTTGTTTCGACGCAGCGGGAAACCAATTGGACGATTTGCTCTGCAGCCCAGCTGGAATTAATGCGCAGCAATATTTGTGGGACGCGGAAAGTCGCCTCATATCGGCGCAATGGGGCAACGTCCATTTCCTGTACGATGCTGAGGGCAATAGGGTGGCCAAGGCAGACAGCAACGGAAACCTAATCAGCGAATATCTCTACGACACGGCAGGGCGGATGGTAACCGAGTTGGATAGCAACTTCAATCCTAAGCGTCGTGAGGTGTATGCAGGAGGGCGACACTTGGGTACCTACACGGGTGCAGGCGGCCTCGTACCGAGCACGGGCTCTACCACCGCGCCAATGTATTACTCGCTGACTGACTGGATCGGTACCGAACGCATGCGGACGGACGGTACAGGTGCACCGTGTCAGACTAGTACCAGCCAGCCTTACGGAGACAATCAACAGACCAATGGCACCTGCTCCCCAAGCCCCAACTTCTTTACCGGCAAAGAAAGAGACTCAGAATCAGGACTCGACTACTTCGGGGCCAGATACTACGGGTCGAGCATGGGAAGGTTCACGTCGCCAGATTTAGCCGGTCCTGATCTGAGTAATCCTCAGTCATTGAATATGTATCGATATGCTTTCAATAACCCATTAAGATACACCGATCCTAATGGCCTCTATGAACGAGATGTGCACTTCGATTTGACGCAAGTTTTAGCGTACGCAGCTGGCTATTCCGCCAGTCAATCGTTACGGATTGCTGGATCTGATCAGGGCGTTGATGATAGCAATGCTACTGGCCCTTTTGTCGGTTATTCAGCTCGACGTGATTATCACTTCACAACGCAAGAACGTAGGGCTGAAATGTGGGACTACGCTGGCACTGAAGAAGGTCTAGGCGTATATCTGCATGCAGAGCAGGACTCCTTCTCCCATGATGGATTTGGTCCAAGCATGGGACATCTCTTGGCCGGGCACGCCCCCGACAAGACATACACCGATCCGACCAAAGCAGATTCAATGGCTAATAACACTTACAGTGCACTCCAGCAAGCAGGGATCAATATAGGAACGGAGGCGGGGGCTGTCCCTTACGCAGACATCCTGCCATTTATCCAAGGGTTCAACAGGGCAAAGAAAAAGCAGGATAAGGACAGTCAGCTAAACCAGTTACGGCAATATGTTATTCAATACAGAAAGGATCACAAGGATGATAAGAAAAACAAAGGGCCCGGGATGCCGGGAGGATGCCCGGCCGAGTTTTCTCATTGTGGTTAGGCCGGCTGAGTGCGTGACGAAAACCTGGATTCGCGAGCTGTTTGCGAAGAATACCTTGAAATTCATCCTGCTGGCAACCTTTGCTATCTCAATCTTCTGCCCATTCGCAAGTACACAAACGCTTACAATCCGTCTGTTGAATGCTAAGAGCGGAAAACCTATGGGCCGCCAAAATGTAACCATCAAGTGGGATAGCAATTTCAAAACGGCCGAAGTCATAGTGGACAATAACGGAGTGGGACGAGTAATCGTGCCTACAGACGCGCGGCAATTCGTCATGATTTCTGGCCCAAAAACTGGACAAGAACCCAACCGAATTGCCTTCCGCAACTGTAACGATCAGACATCAATCCTTCTTTCAGTTTCGGATGCAATTCACTCAGGCATTGTTCCGAAGAATGTTTGCAGTAATAAGAACATTAGTGCGCAGCCTGGGGAAGTCATATTCTGGGGTCTTCCTCGCCCGTTTTGGGACTTTCAATGACCGGAAGAGCCGACGGTGACACACCAGTACGATGCAGACCTCCTTCATCTACGACTGCACTCCACGTTTTTTGCAGTTGTGCGTTTTAAGCACATCTCGTTGTACCGGCAAGGAAAGAGATGCCGAATCAGGCAACGACTACTTCGGGGCCAGGTACTACGGTTCGAGTATGGGGCGCTTCATGTCGCCCGATTGGGCGGCGATGCCCGAGCCCGTTCCGTACTCAAAACTTGATGATCCACAGAGTCTCAATCTCTATACCTATGGGTTAAATAATCCGCTCAGTTTCGTGGATGACGAAGGGCACTTCAGCAGGGATACATATGTAGCCGATGTCAGCAAACATGGTGGGCCGCATGTTGATCGTTACCGGGGCAAGCAAAACGTCGGTCGGTATCGACCTGATGGAACGCCGATAAAGCACGGCGGGAAGACTCCAGAACCGATTCCTAACTCCGATAAGGGCAAATTCGATGACGCGGTCAAAGAGATAAATAAACAGGCCATGCAGGATGCGCAAGACGTCATCAACAAGCAGCCTCAGCCCCCGCCACCGCCCGTGCCGGATGGACTCAAGCCCGACCCCCAGCCAGCACCTAGCCCTGTGCCTCCTGTAACTCCGTTGCCACTTCCAAGTCCAGGGCCGATGCCAGCTCCAACTCCGCCGCTGCCTATGCCTATGCCAGAGCCTATTCCATTCCCAATCATCGCTGGAAGGATCCCGCAATGAGACCGTGCAACCCAAGGAGATGTCATGTCAAATGATGCAGAGCCAAAAGTCATCCCACCGCTGTCGGTAGTAAAGGTGACATCTGATAATCCAGATTGGAGCGATCAGAAAGGGATGATTTTTCGAGTCGGCTATTACAACAGAAATGACGGTCTGGACTGCGTGTGGTTGGTTGATGATAACGGCGCCTACGGACAAACCGCCGATCAGCAGATGATTAGAAATAACTTCACGGTACTCAAGCTGAGTGAAGAGACAGATCTGTTTGGAGATGATCGAGAAATCATCGGCGCTCGTAGCCCCTAAGTTGATGCGGGAGGGCTGCATATCACTATGATGCGGACCGACTTCATCTACGACTGCACTCCACACTTTGTGCATTCGCGTGCTTTAATTGCATCCCGTTATACCGGCAAAGAAAGAGACACAGAATCGGGTCTCGACTATATGACCGCACGCTTCTATGCATCTACGATGGGGCGGTTCACTAGTCCTGATCCACTAATGTTCAATGAACTTCGTTTGGTCAATCCGCAGCGGTGGAATATGTATTCCTACGCTGTAAATAATCCTTTGTCGTTTACCGATCCAGATGGTCGCGATGCCATTGCGGTGAATTTTGGGGCGGACGTGCATGGTTTGGGCCATATGGGAATCATCTCGGTTCATGCAAATGGCAACGCCACATATTCGAGATTCGGGCCACAGCATCCAGGTTCACCAGCAGACGTTGGTGCCGTTCAAACTACGACGGACCTACCAAATGTTCAGTTCGATTCAAAGGGCAATCCGACCGAAGCGTCGTACGAAGCGTTGACTGCGGCAGTTGCTAAATTTGAAGACAATTACACCGGGTCGGTAAAGATGTTCCATTTCAAGACCTCTGAAGCAGAAACCGCCGCTCTTGATGACTACATAAAGCGTGCATAGGCTGCATCCGATGCCACAAGCTTTCCTATGTAGGACCCTTCTCCGCTTGTGTCACATATTGCGTTCGGGGCTTGAATGTCGCCGGGGTGAACGGAAAAGGAACAATTCACGCGCTCGATCCTTTGAGCATGATTCCCAATTACTTTGCGTGGTGGCTGTCGACCACGGCCGATTCACAGCACGGTGAAAAAGTAACGAGTCGAATCGTCCCAGATTCGGTCAAACCAGTGAATCAGTGAGGCGAAGATGAAACGAGCACTCGTGGCAATTGTTTCGGTCGTTGTTGTCATCGCGGGTCTTGCTTTAGCGACCAAGACATATATCGTTCATCGCCGTGCTTACGCACCGGCTCGCCCAGCGGGCATCGCTCCAGATGCGGTGTACATTCAAGGGCCTAATGGGCGCGGTCTCTGGGAATCGTGCGAAATGGGTGCAAGCGATATTGAATGCGCTATTGCGAACGTCAGTGGGTCGATACTGCACCAAGGAAAATTCATCCCGTATAGAGGAACGTCGCCAAAGGCGAAGGAAGACATCGTTATAACGCAAAAGAGCGGGGATGGATGGATATCGCTGGCGAACGGGACCTATCTCATTCCGGCTGAGCATAACGAAGCCAGCAGGCGATATCTTGACTTCATGGTGGGTAACGCTAAAAGTTTCTGAGAGCAAACATGTGTCAACAGCCGTCACGTTACACCGGCAAAGAAAGAGATACCGAATCAGGCCTCGACTACTTCGGGGCCAGGTACTACGGCTCGTCGATGGGACGCTGGATGTCCCCTGATCTGGTGAACGTCACTGAAGAGCGCATGATGAAGCCATCATCGACGCTGAACAAGTACGTATATGCTGCAAACAATCCGCTCAAGTACGTAGACCCAGATGGCCAAGACATAACCTATTTCTACGACCAAGGTGGCTTCGCGGGACACGCTGTCCTGTTTGCTTACAACCCAGCGAACAACGACTCTGCGATTGAGAGCTTTGGTCCTGCAAGCAAATCAGTGGGCTATAGGATGGCTGAGCCGTTCATGCCGGTTCCGGGAACCGGCATGTTCGATATGGGCGGTGTGAAATCCGCCGACGACCTCCGAAGCACATATGCATCAATGACGATTCAAACTACACCTGAACTGACCCAACAGGTGATCGACTTCATTCGAGCCAATCCGGATCCAAAGATGTGGGATGTCATGGGGCCTAACTGCAGCAGTGCAGTCTGGAATATTCTGAAGAAATTCAAGCTGGATGCTCAGGGAGGTGCGCTTCTGCAGGGTAACCAAGGTATGACCCCAAAAATCCTTTGGGGGTCTTTGGCGCTCCGCTACAACAGAAACGCCTACGGAATCAATCCCCAAAACGGGAAGGACTACGGCACTCCGCGCTTCGATATGTACAACCTGATGTGGATGACTATTCAGGGTTCGAATATCCAAGGGAGTATAACCACAAGTCAGCAAGACTCCAAAGATGGAGTGCCGATCCAACCTAGTGGAGGAGATAATCCATGCAACAGATGAGGAGATTTGTTGGTGTTGGAGGTGTTCTTTTGTTATTCGGCGTTCTTGCGGGCTGGTAAAGTGTCGCGACTAACTATAACTATGCGGCCTTGTCCGGCACTTACACTCTCAGCCGTAATGGTGAGAGATGCACTCTCTATCTGAAACCTGATCAGACGTTTTCGGAGGAGTTGAACCGGGGAGGAGTGGCGCAGAGAGCGCAAGGGCGTTGGCGCCGCTACGGTGAAGCCCATGTGTCGTTTTCAGGCGAGTTCCTCAAAATATCAGGGGAGGAACTGAACTCTTCTGGTGAAGTTCACGGACAGTTTGATAGGACGCTAGGGCTATTTCCCACTCTAACGTTGGCTCCGCTGCCTGACGGCCCGACGTTCCGAAAGAAGCTGTTCCGCTAACGCTATGACGCAGACCGCTTCACGTACGACTGTGCTCCACGTTTGTGCATTTGCATATAAATTTACCGGCAAAGAAAGAGACGCTGAATCAGGGCTGGATTACTTCCGGGCCAGGTGCTACGCCAGCAACATGGGACGGTGGATGAGCCCAGATCCGTCGAACTGGGGTGTGGACTTCTGCTACCCGCAGACGTGGAACCATTATTCCTACGTGGGTAACAACCCTCTTTCAAACACCGATCCGAACGGTCTTTGGTTGACTCCAACGCACAACAGCATCATCAACAATTCGTTCCCCGGGCTCTCAAAAGAACAGCGTCAGATTCTCCAAGCTTCAAGCAAGGATGTCGATACGCATCAGGGGCAGAAAGACCAGTTCATGCATCGCATGGAGAGCACGCATAACAACACTTCTGAAGGTCTCTACAATCCAGAAATCGGCCCCTCTGATTACATCCAGCAGAACGAGCAGAATGCGAAGGATATCCAAGCCGCGTGGATCGCGTCAGGCCATACGGGAATCGAGCCTGGTGCGCTAGCTGCTTTTGGAAATGCTCTGCATACGATCACGGATGAATACTCTCCTCCCCATGCAGGCTTCCAGAAGGATCACTGGTACTGCTACTCGCTGCACTGACGCGAAGGACTTACGATGGTTGGAATCTATGGAAACAGTAAGAGATCGGCGCAGGCTGCCGCCAGAGCAGCGTTCTATCGTGTTCGGCAGCGAATTAGGACAACAAGCGACGCATGAAAAGGTCACCGTGAAGATCATCTTCGACCCCAATCAGAAGCCCCTGATGATCAGAAACAGCGGTAGTGAGGGGAGAGATGAACCGTCATAGACTCCAAGGTTTGTTGGTTCCGTTACTCGTGGGCACTGTAGTCGCCTGCGTGACTATGGTGCCCATCCTGATCGGGGAAGGCCGGGACCTTCCCACCTATGCCTCGGTTCCGCTGAATGTGATCGGGTTCTTCGCTATGCCGGGGGTGTTTCTAAGCCTCATACTGACGGGCAGTGCTCACGATCCGAAACTGGTCTTGGCAACTGTTCTGAACGCGGTCCTCTACGCGGCTCTCTTCGCGTGGTGGAGAGCTTACCGGAAGCGGAAGCTGGGACAGGCTAAAGTGGCTTGACCGTCTCTGAGCCACATCCATTGCATCCGTCACAGGCCTGTGGCGGTCTGGAGTGGCGGTGAGGCCGAGAGGCCTGGCGTGGCTCTGGCGACTTGTTGTACGGCCTCTGGCGGTGTCTATGGCGGTTTGGCTGACGTTCTGAAAGCGGCGCTGCCTACGGCATCGAGTAGGGTGACACTCCACCCCTCATAGGGAACTGCACGGAAACCTCTGGGTGCACCTGAGTAAAACGTCCTCGCATCGAAGAAGTAGGGGAAAATGAGGGGTTCGGTGGGGAAACCGCAAATCCATCTGCATTCGCGCTCTTGTTGAGGAGGGTTCAGCGCATGGCGATGTTGAACGAGTCGAACCTGTTGGCGATGAAGGCGCGGGCGGCGAAGTTCCGCACGAACCATGTGGGGGCGAAGCTGAACGAGGCGGAGTTGCACGACTGCGAGGCGCTTGCGGAGCGGCGTAAGCAGACGCCATAGGAGCTGATCCGTGGGCTAGTGCTGGATGAGATCGTCGGCAAGCGCGGGGCTGGGAGAGATTACTTCGATAACGCGTGCTGCTCAAATCTCTTCCAAGTCTGATCCTAGGCGAAACAATGACCAAAGCATCGGAGGGCGAGGCGATGGAAGCGTAAGGCCACCGCGCGTTGGAGTTGCGAAAAGAATGACCAAAGCAGAGAAGTCCACCTTTCCTCGCCACCCAGCCGTGTAAGAAGTCTTTCCCAATTCCACACTCCGCAGACCTCTGCTTTCTGCAAAACGAGGGATGATTCGAGGGATGAGAAGGTAAATTTTGAATGCTTTTCAGTGTCTTTCGGTGCCACCGATGCTCCTGAAATCAATATGTTGGCGTTTAGATTCATTTCTGTCACGTCAGAGGTCGCGGGTTCGAGCCCCGTCGTCCCCGCCATTCAAAACTAAACACTTAGCTTTGAATGGCTCCTATAGTGACAATCCACAATCCGATCCACACTCATTGGATCATCCTCCCTTCCAATCCCACCGCTGCCAGGTAGGCTCCCTGCGCCGCCCGTGTTTCATGACCGTCACCTTGGGTATACAGGTCTAATGTCACCTGGATCTGCGAGTGACGTAGCAGCGCTTGCACTGTCTTAGGTTCCACCTTTCCTTTGTTCACAAGCCAGTTTGAAATGCTGTGCCTAAGGGAGTGAAGGCCGAAGCGTTGTCCGTCCGCTATCTGCACACCAGACGCCTTCGCGGCGGCGCGCAGATGGTCTTTTACGAACGAGCAGGCATTGATCGGTACCTTGCCTTCCGCAAGCAGTGACGGGAACACAAAGTCCGTCCGCTTTGCGTAGGGTGATTGCTGGTGCCATTCCTTCAGGTGCAGGAAGAGTAGGGGGTGCATTGGAACATAGCCGTCTGATGCCTCGGTCTTCGTCTCGCCGTCGGCTCCCTTGGCCCACCGTTTGGCGCATAGATGATTGCGGCAACACGTTTTTGATCTGCAGCAATCAGTTCTCGAAATCTGTTTTGCCACGCTTCAGGATTACTGATTGCAAGTTGGGAGGCGTGGCTGCCCGCTTTCTGAAGGGTGAGTTTTTTATACTTCTCACGAACATACTTCGCCACAGCATCCTGCTCCTCGACACTGAGCGCCCAAAAACTACTCCCCAACCGCAAGCCCCCTTATTGCTAGATTCACACAATCCGACAGTGGCAGAGAACGCTTAATAAGTCGTTAAGTTTTTGGAGCACGGGCTCGCCTGATCAAGGAGGGCTCGCCGCAGCGTCCTGTAATCAACCGAAATATTCCGAAGGGAAAAGATCTCTACACTTTTGTGTTTTCAGATCAATTTCTTTTACCTCTGTGTTGTCACACAATCTTCATCCTTCTTTCCGGCCACTTAGGTAGACTCGACCTCTTTTTACTTAACCTTCTATTGGATGGTCCTATGTTTTTGGATAAGGGGTTCGATCGGGTCGCCATCGATATCTTGGCAACCGAAAAAGCCGTTGCCGATGCTCGAAAAAGCGGAGCCAAGAGCGTCAGTATCAGCTTTTGTGAAGTAAATAGAGAAGCCGCAAGTCTTTTGGCCCAGGCGCATTAAGAGCAATCTCGAATATGAGTTGGCGAAGTCGATCTACGGGCAGCAGGGCGGGCCCAAGGATTTTGGCGAGGTTGTGATTGCGGCAAGAAAAGAGATGGAGCAACTCCTGAAGGAAACCGTGAGAGCCTATCCCGAACTGGCTGTGTCCACAGGGCTTCGTCGGTAATCCTCTCGACCAACGCGCCTGCTAAATCAGCGTCATGTCAATGCCTAACGCAAATGCACAGGCATACCGCCTATCGAAAGGAGAGTTGGGTAGATATTTAGTGGTTTATAAACCTCTACCGCCGCCGTTTTGTTTTAGGCCAAGCTTTTCCATAATGGAGGAGACAGCTTCTTTGTCTGCGTCCCACACCGCTTTGTTAGTTTCAATCGGGTGAACTATGGCATGTAGCGGATTTGCGGGAATCGAGTCTGCGGCTGTTGCCGTTTTTTCATCGTAAAGCGCCGTGTTTATTCGGTGCATTATGCCGGGGTTAGCATCGTTCATAAGATCATCCATCAAAAATAGCCTGTTGAACTAACTTCAGTCTATGAAACCAAGGCCTAAGATCAAGTTACCGCTATGTGACAACAGAATGCTTAATAGAAGTCTCGCTGACCCCGCAAGAATTGCAGACCTTCAATACTTCATTTACAGCAGCGACTTTCACGTATACCGAATACAAGAGCCAGGTCGTACAGGCACTGCAGAAGAGCTTTGGGCAGGATGCCAAGCCCGGTGAGCGCGCGGTCAAGATCAAGGCAAACGGCACTCGGCGCAGCTCCGATGTCATCGTTGCCACGGAGTTCCGGCGATACTATTCCGGCCTTTTCGGGCCTCTGTATGTGCCGGGAATCTGCTTCTTCACATCGACCGGAACGCGGATTGCCAACTACCCCAAGCAGCACTCAGCAAATCTCACAACGAAGCATCAGGACACAAATCAGTGGTTCAAACCAATGGTGCGCATCCTGAAGAACATGCGAAGCAAGCTAGCAGAGGATAGCGTGCTGCCAGTCGGCAGCGCTCCATCGTATTTCATCGAAGGATTGCTCTACAACGTGCCGAACGACAAATTCGGTACGAGCTACGGCGATACATTTGTCGCGGCGATGAATTGGATTCTGGCGGCAGACCGGACAAAATTCGTGACTCCGAGCGGGCAACACTATCTTGCACGAGACGGCGCGCCAGAATGCTGGCCTTGCAGCAATTGCAACAGTTTCATCGACGAAATAGTGAAACTCTGGAATAACTGGAGCTGAAGGTTGGGGGTTCATGCGGGAACCGGAACTGAGCAAAGATTTCGTCTGGCGCTATGACCTGGAAGAGGAGGAGTTCGTTCGATTCATCTTTTCCATGGCTCAACCTATACATCTGTGGGATGCAGAGTGCGATTACAGTGAGCTTCTGCGTGATAACCCGCATAGAGCCTATGTCATTGCAATCGAAAACTTCATGACCGTTATTGTCAATCGTTTCAAGTCACTCAATTTGCTCGACCGCATGTTCGCTTATGATAGTTTCCCAATTTCAACCCCAGAAGGGTCGATCTTCCGCTATGACTGGATTCGCATCCTGCTGGATGTGTTGTTGTCTCGCTTGACCTCGATCCGTGACTGCTGTTTTCTTTTCGCCGCCGAGCTTTATGAGCTTGGGCTCGACCCGCGAAGGGTTAATCTGGCAATTTTGGAAAGGAGCATCGGAGACAAGGAAGTTACTGTCCTGTTGAAAGGGATCACGGATGCCGCGCGTGGCATCCGTGACGAGCGGGACCGGCATCTTCATCGTGGCGAGCAGCGTGAGCTTACAGACGAGTCAGATCAGATCTTCGAGTTGCTCTCAAGGTCCGAAGGCGAATCCCATCCACGATTTGCCTTCACGAAAACGGACGGCACAAATCACTCAGTTGAAATGGATTTGGCGCAGATGCACTCGAAAGCCATCGAGAAAATCAGGAACGAATATCACCGCGAAGGCGATCAGCTTTTGAAGCTCACGCGCGAACTTTTTATAGCATCCGGTTCCGAGTTTGAAAAGCGGTGGGCAAAGAAACGAGATGTAGCCAAATGTGTGAGAAGTTGGGAAGGCCCGTAGTGATCCGCTTGCTGGCTATGACGCAGATTCGTCCTAGCGACTTGTCCGTTGTATAGCGATAGCCGACCATTTACCCTGAATCCCTACAGGGGACGACATGAGCGGAAACGACACGGAAAAGCGACTTGAAGAGCGCTTCTTTCTTTACATCGACATCCTGAATTTCAGCAATCTGATTTCGCACCCAGGTAGGGTCGAAGAGCTTTATCAAATCATCAATGAGCTGCATGTTCATACCCATGATGTGTTCACGACCATCATCTTTTCGGACACCATCCTGGTTTACAACAAGCTTCATCCAAGCGGGCTTGAAGAGGTCCGTTACATCGTCATGTTCCTCTGCGAGTTTGCCCAGGATCTTTTTTACCGCCTGATAGGCAGGGACATTCACTTCCGCGCTTACATCACCTGCGGCGATTTTGCTCATTATCCGATGAAGAACATCAAGGATGTCTTCTATGGGGACGCGTTGATCGAGGCATATACGGCAGAGAAAAAGATACAGGCGATGGGCGTATTCATGAGCAATCGCGTGGTGCCGTACAGCCATATCTTCAAAACGAGACGCTTTAATAGCGAATGCCACTTCGTCTACATCATGCAGTCCTTAGAACGCGTGAGCTATAGTCGAGAAGATTACCCATTACCGCCAGAGCTGCTGCTTGATACCGACGAGATCTGGTTCGTCGCCTACGACATCCGTTATCTCCAGACGATTCATGGCAATCGCAGCAATCAGGCCCTTAGTCCGAAGGTCCGCAAGAAGTACGAGCGCACATGGCGTTTTCTCAGCAGGCAACATCCTGGATTTCTGTCAGCACTGGAAGATGGCGACTTCGACCCAAATCTATATGTAAATGCAATTGGACGGAGCCACTTGAGCGTGTCGGCACGCCGCAAGGGTTTTTCGGGTAAGGCTACGAATAGTTCGTAACCAACAGCTCGGTGGAGCTGCGCCGCCTCTCGGGATCGCTTGCAAGAACGCTCGATCTCGTAAGCGTGTGATGTGTGCCAAAACCTTTATATAGGTCGCGCACGCTGGAATGGTCAGCATTTGACATCATGACCTTTACCCCTCTGTCGCCTGCCGCTTTGATCTCCGTCGCAAGCCTTGCCTGGTCCTCCCAGGAAAACAATTGAGCGTTGTATTTCACGAAGCCGTTATTGTTATGCATGACGGTATAAGGCGGGTCGATGAATACGAAGTCGCTTTTTTTTGCTTTGCGTATCGCTAACGCGAAGTCGCGCGTTCTGATCCGGACATTCCTCAAAGAATTCGCCACACCTTCAAGGTAACCTTCGTCAAAGCTGACGGCGTCCTTCGTTCCTATTGGCACGTTGAACTGTCCCACTTTATTGACGCGGTAAATGCCGTTGAAGCATGTTCTATTCAGGTATAAGAAGCGAACCGCACGCGCGATGGTGTCAGTGGGATTTGTGGCTCTGACCTTGTAATAGAAATCCGAATCATGCTTTTTCTGATAGCGAGCCAGGCCTCTCTCGACCTTGATCCTGTCTTTCTTTATGCGGTTATAGACGTTGATCAACTCTGCATTTGCATCTGAGAGGTACGCCTTTTCGGGAGATAGAGCGAAGAACACCGCTGCTCCGCCGAGGAATGGCTCAATGTAGCTGCCATAGGTCTTCGGGAACAGATCCAAATGCCGAGTGGTGAGCCAACGCTTTCCCCCAGGCCATTTGAGGAAGGGTTCAATCATTCTCATCATCTCCGGCTGCATCAGCCACGGTGGGAACGTCCGCATCCATAGCGGTCAGGAGCCGTTGGCTGAATTCGTCATAAATGAAGTCGATATATTCAAAATCTTCGACCCGATATTTTCTTTCTTTGGCCGGGTGCGCGGGGATACGGCGCAGCTCGTTCACTCGCTCCATCCATTTAAGGTTCTTCGCCTGCCCCTTTTCGCCTGGCTCCGGGATATTGAAGACCGGTTTAAACATCGGCCACACCGACTTTGCTTCGACTACTTTCTTCATCTCCAGCACTTCAAGATAGGTCTCGGGTGGTAGTCGTTCGTCTACAGGTGTGTCGAGAGCACGGTTATAAGCGGCGATTTTTACGGTCTTATCGGAGATGCCCTTTTCCCAATAAGCGTCGCGCGCGGTTCCGTAGACCTTTTTGAAGGTGCTAAAGATGTGCTCACGCATCTCAGACACGATGCTCTTCAGCTTGTTATCCGCATCGCTTATACGGTCTTCGGACTGCTCTGCCTCCCAATCGGCCATGCCCTCCGGTTGGAAATCTGAAAACTTGGCCTTCACCAGCTTGCACAGACGGAAGTAATATTCCGGAGGTCCACCCGAGCCGAACTGGACTTGGAATTCATCCTTGATACGCGCGGCAGTGCTCGATTCAAGGAAGTCGAGGATGGGCTTTATATATTCATCGATCCCCATCAGCACTTCTTCGATCTCCATCTCCCTGGCATTGGACGCCGTGTTGACCTCCCAATATTTGACCAGGGAACCAAACAGGATGATGTATGCCTGCACTGCTATGTTGGTGCATAGATGACCGTCTCGCCCGCTCTCCCACTCATTCATATTCGCGTTGCGCACGAGCGAAAAGAACTCGTTGATGGCGGACCTGGCGCGGTCCAGGGTTTCGGAGTCGTTTCGCCCACATAGCGGGCCATGGTCATAGACTTTGTTATTCAACATCGCCTTGCCAACTAGCCCGGACTTCCTCAGCGCGTCTTTGAGAGCCGGAATGGTGAGGCTGGTGCGATTGGTGGTCGGCATGCCCTGCTGGGTAATACGGTTGTGAAAAGGCTCTCCCATGTCATTGTTAAGCAGGTTGACCAAACGGGCACTGATAGAGCCGATGCGTTCGCTCGGAATATCCGAGCCCCACTTAAGCTCGCCTTCAAGATCGTCCAATAGGTGCTTGGGAACGGACTTCTGTTCGTGATTGATCGTGACGAAAAGGTTTGCTTCTTCGGTCTTAGATAGCGATTCGAATGCCACGACAATCACGTTTTGGTTAAGATACTTATCGTCAATGGGAGCGAAGCCATAAAGGCGATGCTGCCCGTCGATAATCCACGCTGACCGATATTTGTCAGGCAAGTGGAGGCGGCCAAACTGGACGCCGGCGTTTTCGTCTAGAGTGGCTTTTTCAAATCGCACGTTTCTGACGAAGTTAATCAGGATGTTATTTGGGAAGTAACCGCCGCCTTTGATGAACTCGCCGATATCACGCATACGCGTGCGGCTCACAAGCCTTTGATAAGTGGGTGCTCCTTCGGGATCATTGAGGGAACGATGGTTCACGAAGGAAATTTTCAAAAGGTCGCGAGGTGTCGTGACGAAGCAGTAAAACGGCTTGCCACCGAGTTTGCCCCGTATTGCCGAAACAGTCTTATCGCTCAGCTCGGGAATTACCTGGTCCTTCAGGAACTCAGCAAGAAACTGATAGCGTGCGGCCTTCCCCAGATGCTCAGCCACCTGTGAGTAGTATCGTAATTCTCGCTCGGTGATGATCCTGATCTGCTCACCGGCAGCGCGGTGCTTGTCGGGTGTGGACCAGATAATATTTTCTGTCACGAAAAGCCAGATGATCTTTAGCTTTTTGTCTTCTCCGTAGTGTTTCCGGATCGCTGACGCAATAGGCTTTTTGAGGTTGGCGAACTCCTCAATGTCCTTCTGCAGGCTGCGCTTTGAAAAACTGACGGACGCCTTGCATTCGGCCACGATGACGGTTTCATCGTCTTTTCCGAAGACATCCACCTGCTTGCGCAGGGGCTCCGCGCCCTTCCTGTCGATCAACATCGTAAATTTGCGACCGGCATTGATTTCGGGATATCCAAGCCGGGCTAGCAGCATCCAGAAACGATTCTCAAGGCGCTCGTCAATGGCTTTGGGTCGTTTGACACGAATCGAGCGCTTTAGTCGGCGGTCAATCTGCCAGCCGTCTGCCTCATAATCGGGGATCTCGGCGGCGACGATTGATTTTTCATCGGACTGTTTGCGCCTTCGGACGGCTTCGCGCTTAATTTTGGAAGGGTCGGTGAGTAAAGGGCCGAAAAACTCAAGGGTTGCGCTTTCCTTATTCATTCGTTGCCTTCGTTAACAACCTGAACGCCGGGAGCCGCCCGGCGAGGCGAGGCTCCAATTTCTTGGGATTTAGAGACTGGATGATTATAGGGGGGTTACCGCAAAACGCGGCATCTTAACGGCTACCCCGGATCAAGGGATTAAGTGGGGGGCCATAATGCTGATAAAGTCACGCGCGGAGATGATCTTGGTTTTCTTCCAAAATTTGGGGAAATGCCTGCCGTTTCCGGTAATAAGGTAGTCCGCTCCAGCCTTATCAGCGCATTCTAGGAAGGCATTATCATCCGGGTCACTGCATACATCGAGTCGGCGCGACGGCTTGACGACGTGGCCGCAATTCTTGATGAGTTGCAACAACTGGAGGCGTATCCCTTTACGGATGTGCAGTTCCGGGCGCGCGAGCACATCTTCATACTCATCGAGCATGGCCTGAGAAAGATAGAGCCGAGCTGGTTTGGTGGTTGCGAGGATTAGGGTAGTGCGCTGAAGGCTTTCCGGCTTGAGCGCTGCGGAAACGAGAACATTGGTATCGATGACGAGACGGAGCGGCAGCATCAGCGCTTCGTCTTTTGCGCCCTGGCCGCTTTGATCACCTGGTCGATCTGACGCGAAGTAATGGCATTGGTCCCGTTGCGTTGCGATTCCTCACCAATGATGCGCAACACCTCAGGCTCGGGAGCCGCCAGCTTCACGTAGTCACGGATGCTCAGCAGCACGGCTTTCGGCGTGCCACGCTTCTCGATAACAAGAGAACGACGTTCGTCGTCCACGCGGTCTAGCAACTTCCCGAAGTTTGCGCGCGCACTGAGCGCGGAAACCACAATGCTACCGGTCTTATCTGTCGTCGCAGTACCCATAAACTCTCCACTTCACTAATCTGAACTGTACAGTTGGGGCCGGGCTCAGTCAATAAGGTTCGTCCATCAAACTGCGTATGGAGCCCTACCCCCTACCTCGCTTCAGGTCATTTCTCTCAACCTCGGTGGCAGCGTTCTGCGCCGTAATGAGCGGGTAGCCTTCGTCTTTTAGCGCAACGCGCTGGCGGGCCTTCTCGCTGACGGCGGGGAGCTTTTCGGGCGGTTTCCTCGATGCTCCAGCCCCAATCAATAGCGGTCATGCACCAGGTGAAATCGGCCATGCTTCGGTCCGGTCCGCTCTCATCTCGGCTTGGCGGCGCTCCGGCAAGGGTGCGGGCATAGTCCGGCCACACTTTGCGAGCTGTTCTGGTGGGCGCGGTCCTGGCGGTGAACGTCGCGGCTGTGTGTTCCGGCTCAGGAGCTGCTACCAGTCCCATTGCCTTCAGGTGTTCTTTGGTGACGATTCTGCCAGGAGCCGTGGAGGCTATCTTCACCATTGGGAATGCGGGATGGTATTTGCGTTTGTAGTTGGTCGTACCTGCTACTCGTGTTGCTCCCGATGCTGCAATGTCAGCCCCCGCCCCTTTCCTGAGCCTGCGCAAAGTCTCTCGATTCGTCTACGCTGGTTGGTCCTACGACGGCAACCCATGCCTGGTGATTTCCGGGACTGGTTTCGAGCGTTAGAAATGCCGCCTCCCCCAGTCTGCTAAGCCCGGCTGTGTCGAGGTCGTCAAGCTGGATCAGCTGGGTAGTCCTGCTGAGAGGACGCACGATGATATTGTTTTGCCGGGCGGCGGCTCCTGGAAACAACTTTGCATTGAGTTCTTAACTTGTGCCAGTGATTGTTCGCCGCGAAAGCCACGCTCCTCTCCGTCGATGTCGATATGGGTGAGGTCGAAGTGAGTGGCCCCGACACTGGCAAAGGTATCGAGCATCCGTAAGGCTTCGTCGAGCTGCTGCACCATGTACCGTCTCTGAATTGGTTCATCAAAGGTAGTGGGCAGACGATAGCGACAGGTTGTAATGCACGCAAGCGAAGCATCGCCCCCACCGTGCTTCATCGGGCTAGTTGGGAAAGGGTGTCCCTTTCCCAGGAAGCGAAAGCCCTCGATGGGCTTGAGCTTCCAAACTTGGGTAGGGATTCGTCCACAGCGTAAAAATTCAATTTCTCTTAATTTCAATTTCAGGCAATGAATTGATGCTATGTCTCAGTAGGTTAGTGGTCGTGTCTCCTACTAAGCGGGCGGGTTTCTCCTACCAAGTGGGCGCAAGCACCCCTACCAGATGGGCGTCGGTCTCCTACCAAAGGGGCCGTTTGTCTCGGTTTCGTGTGGGCCACACATTGCGTCCCCTACTAAACGGGCAGCTCTGCAAGCAGTGCTGCTTCTAGGCGCAGAAAGCGTTGTTCCCAGCCAGTAAACGATCTATCTCCTACCAAAGGGGCGGCTGCTGCGGTCGGAGATGGCAGCGGTTCACTACCAAGCGGGCAGCTTCGTGTGACAACATCGGAATTGTCCTCGTCCGCATCACTACCAAACGGGCACTACATACCTTCCCTACTTGACTCTTCGTAGGGGTAGTGTATTGGTCCGCAATGGCCCTAGTCAGTCGCACTGTTGAGCAGAAGACCAACTCTTCCGGATTTCCAAAGCCAGGCGAACTCATCGAGATGACTGGAACGCATGTGCTGGAAGCGAGCGACCGTGCCATTCTAAATTTGCTTTACCAGCACGCGCATGACAGCGGCAAGCTTCTTCAACAGAACGCTGAATGGGAGATCCCGCTCGCGACGGTACGGCAAGCGTTTTCTAAGCACGAAAGTTCCGACCGACTCCGTGACAGTCTGACGCGGTTGATGTCAGTAAAGGTCAACGTTGCATACGTCGCTGAGAGAGATAACGGAGCCGAAGGGCCTGAGCAGCGCGTTGTTATTACCGGGCTGTTCGATTTCTTCGATGTTTCAGCCAAAGAACTGGCGAAGCGCGCGACCCTCCGCTATGGCTTACCACGAAAGCTCGCACCGATATTAGAAGGCTCAGGGCGATGGGGTCGCATCAAGGCTGAAATCGTTTGCTCGATGACCAGCAAGTACGCTATTGCCCTCTACGAACTGATTCAGCTGCGAGCGAATCTGGAGAGATGCGTCGAGACATTTCCCATTGATCGCTTCCGGGAGCTGTCGGGAGTACCGCCGGGCACCTATGCTCGGGGAGATAACTTTCAGCGTAAGGTCCTCGACCCTGCTCTATTGGAGGTCAACGGGCTGTCTGATATGAGCCTGCAAATCGAACTGGAACGGGTACATTCACGCGCACCTGCCCATGCAGTGACCCTGGCATGGTGGCGTAAATCAGGTGATGAGTTTCATGCGGCCATGCAAGAGCGCAATCGAAGCAAGGTTGGGCGGATGGCGCGACTAAGGGGACAGGTGGAAATGGCGGAGACGTTAAGCGAGGATGCCACCTCCTCTCTTATGCAGGACAAGGTGGAGGCAACTGTAAACGCGATGCGGACGGCGGGAGCACCCGAGGCCGATATCGAAGCATTCATTAGTGGGCAGGCCGCTTATCGGTCCAGCTGAAAGGCGTTTGCGGCGTGATGTTTTGATACGAAATCCGCTACCGCTTCGAGCAGCATTTCCTGCTGTGTCATACGCAGATCAATCCCTAGTTTCTGAAAGGCAATGATGATCGGTTCACCTGGTTCGTAATAGCCGCCGATATGCAGCTTGTTGCGGCGGCTTGGCTTTACCTTAGAGGCAGATTCGACGATAGGCTCTTGCACCGGCGCTATAGTTTCCGCGTCCACTGGCTGTTCTTCTCGAATAGACGAAAGAATCGAACGTCTAGCCATCGACCGTCTCCCGCTGAGATGCGATTCCTTCAGTTCTGACATTTCTTTCGCGGCCTTGCCCTTGGGTTCTGTTTCAATCACGGTTTTGCCTAGAGGCCATGAAGCGCGGTATGCACTCCTCTCACGAAGCACGACTGGAGCCGGAGTCAGCCCCGTCGCTTCCACAATCGCTATGGCATCCTCCAGTAACGTCGTCGCGCTGTGGGGTGCGGCATTGAATACAACGAAAGCCGGGACACCAGCCGACTTAATAAGCTGGGCCGTGCGGCGGATGGCGTCCAGATCTACTAGGCTGGGGCGGCAGGGAATCAGAACAATGTCTGCGGCTTGAGCTGCCGTAAACGCTTGGGGGCCTGCGGCTGGCGGCGTGTCGATGACTACCGGCTCGAACTCCCCCTGCTCTGCTGCCCTCAGCGCGTCAGGAAGACGGCGCTCGGTAAGGAATTCGACATGGGGTGACTCGTTCTTGCGGCGGTCAGCCCAGATGACCGCGCTTTCCTGCTGGTCAAGGTCGAATAGGGCGGCCTTTAATCCGGTCGCTACAGCAAGATTGACGGCGATAGTGGTCTTGCCGACGCCGCCTTTTTGCGCAATGAGAGCTATGGTCTTCACAATTTCAGTCCTTCAACGATGCAATGATTCAGGTGTGCACATCTGCACAAATGACGGATTGCAGTTATGAAGTCAATTGGGTGAAGAAAATTGTAAATTTTAGATGTGTCAGAGGTGCAATTTTGCAACTCGTCACCGGTGCACACCTTCAAGTGTGCATACCGAACACTTGCGGGAATGACAGCAATTCAATTAGGTAACGACACTTTTGCCAAATCCGTGTTGCTTGACCAGTTCTTATACGTGGCTACGAAGTACCGATTGTTGCGTGGATCTACACTCAACACCCATGCAGAATAATGGCAACTGACATAGTGTTGGCTTCCGCTGGGCGCCGCTAATGCCGCATCGTCGCTTGGATGCCACACGCATGCCGACCACGTTGCGCCATTATTTTCGGAAAAGGAGAAGGCGGGCACTCGACTACCTAAGGGCCGCTTCAGCCTCACTGCAACCATGCCGCAAGATGAATGCCGGTCGTGGTAAAGAATGTTGCCTATTGTTCCTCCGCTGTTTTCCGTGATGCCCTGACCTGCTCGAACCGCGATTTTAGTGAACACGTCATTGATGAGCGGGCTCAAGACTTCTAGATTTGGAAATGCCTTGGTCACTGCATTTGTTGCCATAGAGGCCGCGATTTGCGACGTCTTATCAACATCGTCAGCGTGGCATGGTGGATTGTTATTGTTTTGAATGTTGTCTCCTCGCCTGACTGAGATCACCTTTTCGAGGCGTGGAGTCTTAGCTGAACGATGTTTGGACTGACATGCCGCGTTCAGATTGATGATGCAGAGAACGGTCAAAGCACTGGCTGCAGGGAAACGCAGCCTCTTTTTTGGCTCATTGGTCATAAAATTTCCCGGAGGTGTTCTGACACTAACATGTCACGAGTGATACGGGATAAATACCTGCCGCCCCCAGAGGGACCCGGTAAAACAACAGCTGAGGCTAATCCACAACCCGATCCACATTCTGTGCCGACTTCCACGACTTCCGCGTATTTGGGTAGCCCTCGCGGTGTTGTAAGTCGTTGTAATACTTAGAGTGTGAGCACTGTCACGGCAGAGGTCGCGGGTTCGAGCCCCGTCGTCCCCGCCATACATTCCAAAAGACTTACGGGACGTATGGACCTATAGCGACATCGAAATCTGGGCACAATAAGGGCACAATAAGCTTCTTAACCTGCATTTTGAGCCTGTTTTCTTGAATCAGTTGTGCCCACAATCGCAGCTTTAGTGCCTTCACTCGAGACCATCATCTTTACAACCTTGCTCTGAGCGGCTCGCTTGTTCGAGTTCACCGCTTGCGTGTAAACGTCGAGCGTTATTTTGCTGTTCGCGTGCCGTAAGAGCTCCTGAACCGTCTTGACGTCTTCTCCATTCGCCTTCAGCAAGGTGCCGAAGGAGTGACGGAAAGTATGCCAGCCGATCTTCTTATGAATGCCA
>Ga0206968_10115_pt1 | contig 22859 bp, 16 predicted proteins | sample Alteio_BWOrgHeat_22_FD_153254 | JGI IMG/M metagenome (GOLD analysis project Ga0206968, IMG submission 153254) | Enriched cells from forest soil in Barre Woods Harvard Forest LTER site, Petersham, Massachusetts, United States -... | ecosystem: Environmental > Terrestrial > Soil > Temperate forest >... | reverse complement strand
GCGGTGGGGAAGGCGCTGCGGAACTTCCATTTGTCCAGAAATGCATCGTAGGCGGCGAGAATCTCCTTATGGTCCACGAGGTCATAGCTGTTGCCGCCATACATGAGGTAGGTCTCAGTGATCTGGTGGACCATGAGGGCGTGATTGTCGGGCGTGGCGCACCCCTCCATCTCGCCGAATTCGGTGAGGACATTTTTAAATGGTGCCTGGTAGGTGAAGTCGGTTGGTGATTTGTAGAACTCGTCATACCATTGGTCGCCTGCGCCCTGATGTTGATTCCACCAGTCGCCCCATTCTTTCTCGTCGCTGCGATGGATCTTGTCGTTCCATGGTTCGAACCATGCCTGCGCGGCTTTGCGAGGAGGAGCGACGAAGCCGTCGTTGAGGACGATGCAGCGTGAGGGGTCTTCGGCGCGCATGGCTTCGAGGATAGCAATGGTGTCGGGGTTTTTGAGGTCGGCGCCGATCTCGTTTTGCAGGCAGTAGATGATGACGCTGGGGTGGGAGCGATAGGCTTTCACCATCTCGACGCATTTGACTTGCATGAAATGCTGGGCGAATTTGTCGGCGTCGTCGGTCGGCTTTTCCATAACAATTGAGTTGGCGCTGGCAGCTGTGTTGGCGGGGAGTTTGCCAATGGCCATCTTGCCAGCGCCGGGCTCCATGTAGCGGAGGAGACCTAGGCGGTCGTGGTTGCGGAGGACCTCTTCTTTGGCGAGGTTTCGGTGGAAGTTGAGGCAGTTGAGATTTAGTTTTTTGGCTTGGGTGACTTCTTTTTCGGCTAGCTCGGGTGTGGGGAAGAGGCCGTTGAGTCCCCAGAATCCCCAGGAAATGGAGGAGTAGAGTTTGATGCGGCGATTGTTGAGGCGGAACACGGCGTTGGTGTCTATGCCAGTGGGGGTGAAGGAGCGGAAGCCGAAGGCGATGGTGCGGCTGTCAGCGATTGCGAACGCTGTCTGCCTGGAATCGTTTAGCTCAACACGCAGGTGGTATAGCTTTGGATTTTCAAGATCCCAGAAGAGTCCCGCTTCGCGAGGAACATCGAACTCGACGATTTGTTTCAACGCCGGAGATCCCTTTGGAAGGGAGATCAGGTGTTTCTGCAACTGCTTGCCGTCGGAAGGGTCAAGGACTACATAGCTGAAACTCAGACCGTGCTCGGTATTAGCCGCCACATCTCCATCCAACGCGATGAATCCCTTGATGGTCCCATCAGGCTTGTTCAATGCCCACATATCCTTGATGCGAAGCGGACCTTCGCATGCTGAAATGGTCATGCCGCGGTCGAGGCCCGCGAAGCCGTGGGAGCGGTAAAGTTTGACAGCTCCCCACTGGGCGTTTAGGCCGTCGACCCAGTCATAGCGGCCAAAGGGGTTGGTGAGGCGAATGGCCATGAGGTTGAAGCCCCCGGGGTCTGCTGCCTGAGTGAGGTCGCACTCGAAGGGGAGCTCTTCCATGATGGAGTAGCCGACGAGTTTTTTGTTGAGGAAGACCTCGGCGCGGAGACGGGCCCCGCGGATGTGCAGGAAGATGCGCTTGCCCTTCCATTCGGCCGGGATGTGGATCTGCTTGCCCCACCATGAGACGCCAAGATACGCGCCGTTTTGCGGGATGGGATCGTCTGCGGCGTAGCGGTACTCTTCGGGGCTGTAAGGACGGGTGCCGAATTTGCCCCAGTGATGCTGCTCGACAGTAGTAGGGAGGGTGACGTTGATGCCGTTGTTGGCGCGTAGAGTTCCCCAGCCGCCGGTGGGTTCGTTGACGGGGAGTGGGGACCCTTTGCCGCAGAGGACATCGTTCTGCCAGGAGATGTCTTCGGGGAGGAAGAGGGGGTCGTTCTTCCACTCCGCTTTTTCGTCGACCCAGAGACGCCAGTCGTCGTCTGGGATGAGAGTGCCGTTTTCGGGGTAGGGGATTTCGGCTGGCTTAGGGCTCTGCGCCGAGGCTGGATTGAGTTTCGCGGCGAGAGTGGCGGCAGTCGCGGATTGCAGAAAGGTGCGGCGGGATAGTCGGCGCATGTTGGTTGGGCCAGTTTAGCGCGTCGCTGCAGCACGACAGAAAAGCCCGGCAGATGACCCGTTCGGGGGAGTGCATGGTTACTAGCGTGGGAGAGATGATTCAGGATATGGAGAAGACGCGGGAGTTCTGGCTTCGGATGGGTGTAATTGGAAGTGCGATGATCCTGAGTTCCGGATTGGCGGCCCTTTTCAGTTAGACCGTTTCGATATCGTATGGGAAGAACCGTGGGTTTCTCCGTCGCTGTTGCAGGGTGGGCAAGTAGCTTCGATAAAGACAACGTCCGGATTCCAGATTTCGCGAGTGGATTCTTGTGCGGCCGCTGGTATTGCTATTCACCCAACATAATGCGCTGAATGTGGTGGGCGCGGCCTGTGGCTCCGTCGCAGGAGATAAGCACGGCGCACATCTTAGGATTACCTTTAGCGGCTTCGAATTTACCGGGCATTCCGGTTAAGAACCGGTTAAGAACGAGTTCCGTTTCGACACCAATGACTGAGTCATAAGGGCCGGACATGCCCACGTCCGTCTGGTAGGCCGTACCACGGGGAAGGACGCGCTCGTCGGCCGTGGGGATGTGCGTGTGGGTGCCGATGACGGCCGTGATGCGTCCGTCAAGATACCAGCCAAGGGCGACTTTTTCGCTGGTGGCTTCGCCGTGGAGATCAAGGAAAACGACCTTAGCTCCCGATTCCCGGGCGATCTGGGCGAGGAGTTCGTCGGCTTTGCGAAATGGGTCGTCGCACGAAGACATGAAGACGCGACCCTGGAGGTTAATGACAGCGTAGGTCTGTCCGGTTGGGAGTTCGCCTTGATAGAGCCCGAAGCCAGGAGTTCCCACTGCGTAGTTGGCGGGGCGAAGGACACGACGGCCGCGCTCGTGCGAATCTGCCGGGACAGCCATGTATTCAAAGATCTCTTTTTTGTCCCAGACATGATTACCGGTGGTGATGACATGGGCGCCAAGATCAAAGAGCTCTTCGGCAATGGGAGGTGTAAGGCCGAAGCCGCCGGCTGCATTTTCTCCGTTGACGATGAGAAGATCAACGGCATTGGTTTCAAGGACGTGCGGGAGGTGTTCGCGGACGATATGGCGGCCGGCGGAGCCGAAGACGTCGCCGACAAAAAGGATGTTCACTGGACGAGTTTACACGGAGACACCACGGCCGCGAATCTGCTAGAACGACGGATAAATCGGCAAGCCTAACAATGAATCGGCGCAATTGAAGGTTGGTGTGTTAGCTTCTTTTCCATGGCACAGAGCGGGCGGTTTCAACTGAGCGTGCGGGTGTTGGCGGTGCTGGCAAGTGAGCCGGATACGATGCATACCTCGTCGGCGATTGCGGAGACGCTGAAGGAGAGCGCTGTGATGGTACGAAGGACGTTTCTGCTGCTGCATAAGGCTGGTCTGATTGTCCAGCGGAAGGGACCGCATGGCGGAGCGAAACTGAAGATGCCAGCAAAGCAGATTGGGCTCGGGGACGTCTTCGAAGCGACGGCTGGCGATTGGTTAAGCGTTGACGACAAAGCAGTGAGCGGGTGGATGAAGAAGGTGCGGGGGGACGCGGTGAGTGCAATGAATGAGCACTCGCTGGCCGGGGTGGTCAAACGAATGAAGAAAGGGAAATAGTTTCACCTGGATTCTCTTTCGCCGCGAATTTCTGAAAGCAAAACGAAAACCCTGGGTTGGCCAGGGGTTTTGCGTGTCTGCTGGTAATTTTTACTGGGTGGAGAGATCACTTCCCGGAGCGGCGTGCGTTGATGCGAGCTCTGACTGAAGCAAACAACGCACCTGCAGAACCGACTATGGCAAGGACCGCGGTTGGGTTTTCTGGTGAGTCGGTGCTGCCACCCTGTCCGAAGAGCGGGCGAGCAAGGGAGATCAGGAGTGCGAAGCCAAAAAGCGAAAGGGGGGATTTCTTCATCAATGGTTCCCAACTCGCAAGCTAAAGGCCCCTGAGGAGAGTTGTCCACGGACAAAAGTTGTATTCGGTCATACCAGTCAGGGGACAAATACGTACGATTCGATGCTCAGCCTTTGGACTTTTCTTAAAGACAGAAGGACAACCCATTGACAACCCATTAAAGAATCGGTGAGAACGGGAATTTTCGAGCTTCTACAAAAATGCTTTCCAACGGGAGATGATTTACGGTTTCGGACGAAGGGCTTCCAGCAAAGCTTCGGCTGTTGGTTGGGTATTAAGGATGTCGGATGGGGTGAGCCAGGCGCGGCGAAGCTGCGTGATGCCGTAGCGCATCTGGTCGAGCTCTTCGGTAGAGTGCGCGTCGGTGTCGACGACGATTTTGCAACCGTACTGTTTTGCAATGCGAAGGTTCAGATCATTGAGGTCAGCGCGGGCGGGGCTGGCATTGTGTTCGACGGCTACGCCTAGTTCAGAGGCGCGCTTGAGAACAGTGTCGATATAGATGGAGTAACCTTCACGACCGAGAACTTTGCGGCCAGTCGGATGGCCGAGAATGCGAACGTGCGGATTCTCGAGAGCTTGGAGGACGCGTGCAGTCATCTCTTCGACCGGCTGGCTGAAGAGAGAGTGGACGCTGCCAACGACGATATCCATCTGGGCAAGAGTAGAGTCATCGAGGTCAAGGGCGCCATCAGCAAGGATATCGACTTCGATGCCCGGAAGGACGCGGATTTTGCCCTCATATTCTTGCTGGAGTTCGGCGTCGACTTCACGAATGGCTTTGATATGAGTCAGGGCTCGTGCATCGTCGAGGCCATTCGTCATAGCGAGATTTTTGCTGTGGTCGGTAATCGCAATATAGGAAAGGCCGCGGGCTAGCGCGGCTTCGGCCATCTGGCGAATCGTATCGCGGCCGTCAGTCGCATTGGTATGCATGTGAAGATCGCCGCGAATGTCGCTAAGCGAGATGAGTTGAGGCAGCGTATGGGCAGCAGCAGCTTCGATTTCACCGGAGTTCTCGCGGAGTTCTGGCGGAATGTAATCGAGCTCGAGAGCGTTGTAGATATCCGCTTCGGAAGCAGCCGCGACAATCGTATTGTCTTCGATGCGAATAAGTGCATACTCGTTGAGAGTCAGTCCGCGTTTAATGGCTCGCTGGCGAAGTGCAACGTTGTGCATTTTCGAACCGGTGAAATATTGAAGTGCTGCCCCGTAACCGCTCCGAGGTAACAGGCGAACATCGACCTGCAGGTTGTTGCGGAGGGTAAAGCTGACCTTGTTTTGCCCCTTGGCAAGAAGTTTGTCGATGAGCGGAAGCGCCGCAACGTGTTCTACGGCAGCGCTTACGACGCCGGGCTCGCAGGCCTGACCGGTTACGAGCAAGTCCAGATCACCGACCGTCTCCCGTCCGCGGCGCAGGCTACCAGCCGGTGTTATTTCTTCGATACCAGGAAACTCGCGGATGAGGCTAGAGATGATGTCAGCGTGGTACTGAGCTTTGTCAATGCGAAAGCGGCTGGAGTTTTTTCGGTGATCCTCGATCCCCTTCAGGAGCTTAGTCACAAATTTCTCACCCATCCGAGGAAGCTTGGTCAAATGCCCAGCCTTAGCTGCGGCTTCCAGCGAATCGAGATCGCAGACCTGACACTCCGACCAGACAAGGGCTACAGTCTTTGGACCCATGCCAGGCAGCCGCAAAAGTTCCAGCATGGAGGCCTTATATTTCTGCAAGAGTTCTTCGCGAAGGGGCATCGTTCCGGTCGACAGGATGGCTTGAATATTGGCTGCCATACCTTTACCTATGCCGGAGATGGCGAGGAGAGCCTTGGGATCGTCGGCAATTGTGGAGAGTTGTGTGGTTTGTTGCTCGACAGCCTCGGCTGCGCGTCGATAAGAACGGACCCGAAAAGGGTCCGCGGCGTCGATCTCGAGGAGGGATGCCGTTTCATCGAGAAGACGGGCAATCGAAATATTGTCCATGGGTTTCCGGTCAGAGTCCGCTTGATGCGGTCACTGCGCCAGTATGCAACACGCAGAGCCAGGACTCAAGGCAGAGACCAGCCAGGGGACGCCCGGTGGGAGGGCCGGACGATCTTGACCTACTGCGCTTGTTGATTGGGTTCGTGGTTGACTTCCTTAACCCGAAAGACCTGATCGGCCTGAGGTCCCTTAGTGCCCTGTATGATGTCGAACTCGACCTCGTCACCTTCTTTAAGGCTCTTGTAACCTTCACGCTGGATGGAGCTGTAGTGCACGAATACGTCGGCACCGCCTTCACGGCCGAGGAATCCATAGCCCTTTGCGTTGTTGAACCACTTTACGGTGCCTCTATATTGTGCCAATGGAGCGACTCCCTTGCTTCGTGTCTAAGCCGCCCGTCACCGTGAAGTCGAAGCCCTTCAACGGTAACGTCGCTCAGTTGTGTGACGCAAAAGAAAGAGAGGGAGTTTTCTGGGGGCTGCGCGGATGTCTCTTTTTTGTGAAACCAGGCTTTTTGACAATTTATGGGCTAGCCAGCCGTACTAAAGGGTTCCGGCGCGGCGCCCCGCGTCATAAAGCATGAGGCCAATCAGGGTTTTGGCGTCGTGGATCTTATTGCCATAAACAAGGACGAGAGCTTCGGATAGGGTGAGGCGAAAGACCTCAATATTTTCGTCAGGTTCGGGCGTAGACTTTCCTTCTCGGATGTCGCGGGCAAGATAGAGCTGCATCCACTCGCCCAGAAAGCCTGGGCTAGCGAAATACTTCGTGAGAAGAGTCCAGCGTTTGGCGCGATAACCTGTCTCCTCAATGAGCTCCCGTTTGGCTGCCATGAGCGGGGCTTCTCCAGGTTCGCAGCGGCCAGCCGGCAGCTCGATAAGAGTTCGGCCAGCGGCGTGCCGGTACTGACGCTCGAAGACAATGTCAGGGTCGCTCGGGTTGTTTGAGTCATCAACCGCGAGAATAACCACAGACCCATGGTGGCGAATGACGTCGCGAGTGTTGATATGACCGCCGGGCTCTTCTACCTTATCCGTTACGACGGAGAAGACCTTGCCTTTATAAGAAAGTTTTGAGGATATAAGGCGCGGTTTGGGCAACTTCTTTTTTTCTATCGAAAAAACAGTGGCAGGCGTCTTTATTTGGGAAGGCATAGGGCTAAGGTATCATCCTGCATCTAGACTTAGGGGTGAGACATCCAAACGAAGGACGCATGAAAAAACTGTCCGGCCGCTGGTCGCTGTCCATGAAAGAGATTGAGGACTATCTTGACGAGTTCTGAGTGTTTTCCCATCACCATCATGCCGCACGTCTCACAGCTATATCGCGACTTCCTCGCAATGGCGGAGAGTGCTGGCGATGCTTCTGTGCGGAAATGGTTTGGCGCGGAGCCATTTACGGGAAAATGGATGGGAAGGGCCTCCAAAGCGGAAGATGCGCACAGGTTGGCTGATTTGCTGGAACGGCAGGCCATCGAGTTTGGTGCCAGTGAAGCCACGAAAGCCAATATCACGAAACTGCGGAATGGGGCTCGGACTGTCGTAACGGGACAACAGGTGGTTTTGTTCGGTGGACCTCTTCTGACGCTTCTGAAGGCAGCAACAGCGATAGCACGGGCTGCAGAGGCAACGAAAGCTACAGGTATCGAGCATGTTCCCGTGTTCTGGCTAGCAACAGAGGATCATGATCTGGAAGAGGTAGACCAGGCCTCGTTCTTAACCAAGGATTCGTTGGAGACCTTGCATCTGCAGTTGAAACCTACACATGCAGTCCCCGTCGGAGGCTTAGTGCCACCGGTACCAGCCGTGGAAGCTGCGCTGGAACACGCAAGTGAACTGCTGGAATTTGCTCCAGTAAGTGAATGGCTTCGAGAGTGTTACCTCCCAAAGGATGGAACATCTCCAACACTTGCGTTCGCATTTGCCCGATTGATGGCCCGAATCTTTGCCGAGCAGGGACTCATCGTGATGGATCCAGCTTCGCGCGAGTTCCATGCCTTGGGCGCAAGTACGCTGCGATATGCCTTGGAACACGCCGCCGAATTGCAGGAAGCCCTGATCACTCGTGGCGCTGAATTAGTGAAGGCCGGGTATCACTCGCAGGTGCTTGTGGCGGAGGGAGCTTCACAGCTATTTCTTTTAAACGAGGCGACGGGGGAACGACAAGCTCTACGGCGTAATACGGAAAATGGAGAAGTTATTTGGAAGGCAGGCGGTCAAAGTTACTCGACCGCTGAATTGATCGCGATCCTTGAGACGGCACCGGAGAGATTGAGCCCGAATGCTCTGCTCCGCCCGGTATTTCAGGATACAGTGTTGCCAACCGCTGCATACGTAGGAGGACCGGCGGAAATCGCCTACTTTGCGCAGAGCGCAGTGCTGTACGAGGCCGTTCTTGGCCAGATTACGCCGGTGTTGCCCCGGCTAAGCGCGACTCTCCTTGAGCCTGCGATTGCGGCAGTCATGGACAAGGATGAGGTGCAGTTGCCGGATGCGCTCACAACTGCAGATGAGTTGGCGCAACGGCTTGGGGCTCGGGCAATGCCTATTGAGGGAAAGCGGAAACTGGCTGCCGTTGGAAATGCTTTGGACAAAGAGCTCAACGTGTTGACAGATTATTTGACGGCAATGGATCCCTCACTTGGGAAAGCGGCGGAGGTTTCAGGATCGAAGATGCGGTATCAGATGAATAGGCTACGGCGGATGGCGGCGACATTTGAGTTGCAGAAACAGACAAGCCTCGAGAAACATGCCAAAGCCATCACCCTGAATGTGTTTCCAGACGGGCATCCGCAGGAACGGGTTGTCGCCGGAATCTTGTTTATGGCAAAGTCTGGGGATGGCCTGGTCGAACGATTGGTGGAAATAGCGAAAAACCAATGTCCGGGACATGTGGTCGTTCGGCTTTAGACAGCAGGTTTCGGTTGCGAGCTCGGTCCACGCCTTGACCGCGAGTTTTAGAATGGGTGGCAGAGGTGTGTTCCATGGGATTGAGCGATCAGCCGTTTGAGGTAATGTGTCCGGATTGTGGGGCGATGCTGAAGGTAGACCCGGTTTCGCGGGCCATTATTTCGCATAAGTCAGCGCCGAAGAAGAAAATGTTTGAAGATTTTGGCGAAGCGGCTAAGGCTCTCCGTGAGGCGGATGCGCGAAGGGATTCAATCTTTCAGCAAAGCGTGGATGCGCAGAAGAACCGAGACGATGTCATGGCGAAGAAGTTTGCTGAAGCGGTAAAGAAAGCGAAAGAAACTCCGCTGACGGACCGCCCTTTAAGGGACTTCGATCTCGATTAAACATTTCGTCAGAACGCGCAATTCTCGTACGCTCCAATCATCTTTGCGGATACGGCGTCCATCGGAGGCCTCGTCTAGCTTCCGCCAACAAATACCGATTTGTATACAAACATTCATTTTCGCTGTATAGTTCGCCTAAATGAATTTTTACTTCTAACGGACGAGCGTGTCTCAAGGAAGTTGTGTCTTGAAAACGGTCGTGGATTCCACTGCGGAATCACGAAAAATGATTTGTTCGCAAGTGAATTGGAGGAGTCAGTGAGTCGTTCAGCGAAACAGGCTTTTAAGATTTCATTCGGCGTAGTTTTTGTAGCGGGATATGTAGCGGGTTCTGGACTGGCTCAAGTCAAGCAGGCTGACTATGAGCGCGCAGCGGGGTTGGCCGCTAAGTACCGGGAGCTACTCGTGGATGTCCCTGAAAATCCCACGTGGGTCGCAGGCGAGGATACGCTGGTTTACAGCAAGAACTCGAATGGGGGGCACGAGTTTCTGCAGGTGGACGCAGCGAGCGGACAGAAGAGTCCTGCATTCGATCATGCGCGACTGGCCGACTCGTTGAGCAAAGCTGCAGGTCGGGAGTTCAAGGCCACTGAGCTCCCGTTGACGCGGTTCCAGTTTACGGAGAAGAAGGCAGCCATCGAATTCATGCTGGAGCAGGTTCGGTGGCGTTGTGAGCTGAGTACGTATCACTGTGCGCCCGCAAATGGTGGTGGTCGTGGGGCTGGCGGTAGAGCTGTCGAGGGTGAGATGCCTTGGGCAGCGAACAGCCTGACGAACGAACGAAGCTCTCCGGATGGCAAGTGGGAGGCGTTGGTTGAAAACTACAACATCGTGCTTCGCGCGAAGGGGGCTAAGAGCGCTGAAAAGACTGTTCTGAGCACAGACGGGTCGGAAGACAACTACTACACCCTCAACTCGATCGCGTGGTCGCCGGATTCGACACATCTGGCAGTTTATCGGGTGAAACCAGGGTACAAACGGATGGTTCATTACATTGAATCGTCACCTGCGACGCAACTACAGCCGATGTATTCTTCGATCGTTTATCAGAAGGCGGGAGACGTACTGGATTTGCAGCAACCGGTGCTGTTCGATGTCGTGAAGAAGCATGAAATGCAGATCAGCAGTGGTCAGTTTCCCAATCCCTATAACCTTGGGCGGATTCAGTGGTGGAAGGACAGCCGCGGATTTACCTTCGACTACAACCAGCGCGGTCACCAGACATATCGCGTAATCGAGGTGGATACGGCGACAGGAACACCAAGCACGCTGATCGATGAGACGAGCCGAGCCTTTATTGACTACCGCCCTCTTGTGAACAATCAGACTGATACAGGAAAGATCTACCGGCACGACGTTGCCGACGGAAAAGAGATCATCTGGATGTCGGAGCGTGACGGCTGGGCCCACCTCTATCTGATCGATGGCACCACAGGACGGTTCAAGAACACGATTACCCAGGGAAACTGGCCGGTTCGTTCGGTCGATTACGTCGACGATGCCAAGAGACAGATCTACTTCGAGGCGAGCGGTATGAAGACGGGAGAGGATCCTTATTTCGAGCATGCTTACCGGATCAATTTCGATGGGACGGGGCTGACGCCGTTGACCGAAGGCGAGGGCAACCATCACGTCGAGTACTCAACGGATGGAAAGTACTACGCGGATCTGCACTCGACGGTGAATGAGCCTCCGGTGCTGGATCTGTATCAGGTGGATGGCGACAAGAAGATTGCGACGGTTGAGCAGGGGAACATCGACAAGCTCAAGGCTGGTGGCTGGCGCGCTCCGGAACCTTTCATGGCAAAGGGACGCGATGGCAGGACTGAGATATGGGGAGTGATCTGGAAGCCAGCGAACTTTGACGCCTCCAAAAAGTATCCGGTGATTGAGAACATCTATGCAGGACCGCAAGGATCGTTTGTGCCAAAAACGTTTTCGCCACGCGGAGAGCCTTTGACGGAGTTGGGTTTTGTTGTAGTGCAAATCGACGGCATGGGAACGAATAATCGTTCCAAGGCCTTCCATGATGTCGCGTGGAAGAACCTGAAGGACGCGGGATTTACTGACCGTATCTTGTGGCATAAGGCTGCCGCGGCGAAGTATCCCTGGTACGACATCTCGAATGTCGGGATCTTTGGAACTTCAGCCGGTGGCCAGAATGCGATGGGAGCTCTGCTGTTTCATCCTGAATTCTACAAAGTCGCTGTATCGAACAGCGGATGCCACGACAACCGGATGGACAAAATCTGGTGGAACGAGCAATGGATGGGATGGCCTGTGGGTCCGCAGTATTCGGACTCCTCGAATGTGGACAACGCGTACAAGCTCCAAGGCAAGCTGATGCTGGTGGTAGGAGAGCTGGACGACAATGTCGACCCTTCTTCTACATTTCAGGTCGCGGACCGGCTGGAGAAAGCGAACAAGTATTTCGATCTGCTGTATGTGCCAGGCGGGCATCACGGAGCGGGCGGAGCTTACGGATATCGCAAGCTCGAGGATTTCTTTGTCCATAACATCCTTGGACAGGAGCCTCCAGCATGGAACGAGGAGCCCGCTAAAACGACACCAGCGCCTTAGCGCCTTGCCTGTGCAATCGTGTATGAAAATAGCGAAGCGGATTTTTCCGCTTCGCTATTTTTTGGAACAGAATAGAACGCTTTGCTTATGCGCCTTTGAAGCTCGAGAACGGCTTTTCGGAAACCTTCGGCCGATTGGCCAACGCCGTCTTGAACGTTGCCTGCGCGGTCTTGAGCTCCTCCCCGACGATCTCCATGCGCGGGGAACGAACACGTGCAGAGCCCACTCCGGCTTGCTCCTGAACCCATTTGATAAGCTGTACGAACTTTGGCACAGTGTCCATTCGGAGCAGCGGCAGGAACCAGCGATAGAGCTCAAAAGCCTCTTTCTGCTTACCGGCCTTCGCGAGGTTGAAGAGCTCAACAGACTCTGCGGGATACGAATTGACCAGACCTGCAACCCAGCCTTTGGCCCCGGCCTGAACGCCTTCGACGAGAACGTCATCGACACCCACGAAGATGTCGAGACGATCGCCGAGGACTTCGCGGATAGCAGAGACACGACGAACATCAGCGCTTGATTCTTTGACTGCCTGAAGATTTTTGTGTTCGGCAGCAAGTTCGGCGATCTCTGCGGGAAGGAAATCCGTCTTGTAGGCAACTGGATTGTTATAAAGCATGCAGGAGAGCTTGGTTGCGCCGATGATAGTGGCCACATGGTTCTTCATTTCGCGCCAATCGGAGGTGTAGACGTAAGGTGGAAGTACCATAAGCGCCTGGCAACCTGCCTGTTCGGCCTCTTTTGCAAGGCGAACGGCGTTTGCCGTGGACAGAGACGAGATCGCCGCGACCACGGGAGTTTTTCCCGCCGAGACTCGAACGGCGGTTTTGAGGATTTCGACCTTCTCGGAGTTCTCGAGAGTCGCTCCCTCGCCGAGTGAGCCGAGCATCACCAGGCCGGTGCATCCATTGCCGAGCAGCCACGCGGCGTGCTGGGCGAGAAAGGTGTGGTCGACAGCCAGGTTGCTGTCGAACGGTGTTGTCATTGCAGGCATTACGCCAGACCAGATCATGCAATCTCCTCAGATACAGTTTGTTGGGAATCGTGAACGCAAAAAGCGCTTACGGGAACAGGAAATAAAGGCGGACGAACTGATTTCGGCGTCCACCCAAAAAGAGTTTGAGTCGCAGGACCGCAGATGCGTCCCTGACACGGGCCCATGCCGCAACGAGTTTGCAGTTTGGCATCGGTCCAGCTGCTACGGGCGGCGAGGTCTTCGTACGTAACATCCTCGCAACGGCAGACGATTGTCTCCAATGCGGGGAGTAGACGGAGTTCGGGGCGGAGACGAAACGCGGCTTCGAGGCGTGCGCCGAATCTTCGCTCAGCGAGATTGCGGGAGTGCAAATGGCTCGCTGACTGCCCCGCAGAAACGAGGCCAGCTATTTCGCCCTGGATCAGTGCGGCATCGAGCCCCGCGATGCCTGTTGGTTCTCCGGCACAATAGACATTCTCGACGGAAGTCCGTTGTTGCTCGTCGACCGCGACGAAGCCGACTTGAAGCTTGCAATTGAGAAGAGAGGCCAATTCAGTGTTGGGAACAAGATGAAAGCCACAGGCAAGCATGTCACAGGGTTCTTGCCACGTCTTGTTTCCATTGGTGAGTTGAACACTTTTGAGCAGGCCCGTTGCTTCGTTCGGCATAGCTGAAATCGGCCAACTCCCCGTGCGATAGGGAGTTTTGTAAAGCGTGGCGCGGTAGCTGATGCCCTGCCAGACCTTGGAAGGGTGAGACAAGAGCGATGATGCGAAAGGTGCAAGCTGCGAGGTCGTCGCCTGCTCTGCAATGCAGGCTATAGAAGCCTTATATTCGTGGAGATGAGCGGCCACTGCTAAGAGAAGCGGACCAGACCCGGCAACCACAACACGTTTGCCCTCGACCGCAAAACCACCTTTGACGAGAGCTTGCAAGCCACCCGCTCCAAAAACCCCCGGAAGTGTCCATCCTGGAAACGGAAGGAATCGCTCACGCGCTCCCGTAGCCAGAATCAGGCGATCGTATCGCAGGGTGACGACTTCGGTCCCTTCAGAGGTTTCACCAATTGCACGGAGCTGTGATGGACCGGGTGCATCGAAAACCCGGAAACCGGAGAGCAGGGTTGCTCCCGACGAAACCAGGCCTTTGAGAGCCTTAGTCTTCGCAGGGTCATCGCGCTTTTCGCCGGCCTTATCAAAGTTTTCAATCCCACCTCGCCAGATCTGTCCTCCGGCGCCTGGGTTGTCGTCGACGAGCAAAACACTTCGTCCATGACGAGCGGCTGCAGTAGCGGCTGCGATCCCGGCTGGACCGGCACCTACGACGATGACATCAGCGTGTTTCATCGATCAGATTCCACCACCATGCCATCGCAACAAATCATCTGACACGTGCGGCGATGACGAACACCATTCACCGTGGCGCGGCACTCAAAGCAGATGCCCATCCCACAAAGAGCGGTTCGGGGTTCAGCCGTGACAGAAAGGCGGCAAGGTTCTCCCGCTTTTAAAAGTGCCGCGGAGACGATCGATCCGGCTTGTATCTGAACCGGCATTCCATTAACCAGAACTGTGATGCTCTCAGGCATGGAGTGCCGCCTGTGTGGTCATGCGTTGAGGCAGGTAAGGAGCAGCATCAATCTCCGGCGCACGGCCAAGCATCTGGTCCACCAGCAGACGGGCAGCCGCAGGGGCATTAGTGATGCCCAGTCCCTCAAAGCCAGCGGCAAGCCAGATTGTCCGATCATCAGTGAGTCCTTCGGCCGGTCCAATCAGCGGCAATTTATCGGGTGTTGCCGCACGGAACCCAGTCCACACACGCAGACCCGAAACTTGTGCTAATTCAGGCATGTAGCCTTGCGCCCGCTCTAACATCTGAGTCAAGATTGCCGCGTCAGATTTCGAATCCTCATCGCCATACTGACGCGAAGAACCAATCAGCAATTGACCCGTGCGACGTGGCTGAATATTAAAAGCAACGGAATCTGATTCAAGCTTATGCGCACTCTTGAGATATCCAAGCTCCACGAGCTGGTGATGAAGGAAGCCTGGATAACGGTCTGTAATGAGCAGGTGTCCTTTTCGTTTTTTTATAGGCAACGACGGCAGGAGAGAACAATCCGTACCAGTAGCTAACACTATTCGCTCGCCGCGAAGCTTTGTTCCGTCTGCCAACCGGAGTTCCCCTTTGTTCGCGGATATGGCTTTTCCACGCACTATGGTTGCTCCAATGGCAAGGGCGCGCTCCAAAAACCAATCGGCTGCAGCAGGAGGATAGATAACTCCATCGTCAGGCACAAGCAAAGCTCCGGCGAGTCCGGCGCGCAACTTGGGCTCTTCCACTGCAACTTCGGCCTCATTCAAAGTCTCGGTACGAACACCACCGGCACCGTAAGCCGAATGTTTTGCACGCACCTCAACCATCTCCTCTTCATCCGCCGCTACCCACAGCGTTCCCCGAGTCTCATATTCAGCGCTGCGTGGCAGCTTAGGAAGCAACTGTTGCCACAAAGACCGGGAATACCGGGTCAATTCAAATTGAGCCGGCGAATCATCCATGACGACGATATGTCCCATTCCCGCGGCAGTTGCGCCGCCGCCAGTTACACTGTCTTCAACAATGCAAACCCGTAAACCTGCCAGGGCACATTCACGTGCGCAGGCACAGCCTACAATACCGGCACCGACAATGAGGACATCGCTTTCCATCAGAATGCAATGCCGCCAACAAAGGGATCATCGCTCTGGAAGAGCAATTTGGACTCGCCAGTAATCCACGCCCGTCCAGTGATTTCGGGTTGTATATACCCATTCGGCACACCAACAATCCTGCCTTCAAAAGATGTGCCAAGAATTCCCTCCTGAACCCACACATCTCCTGGAACAAGCTTTCCATCCGCGTACAGGCACGCCATCTTCGCGCTGGTTCCAGTACCGCATGGCGAACGGTCAAACGACGCGCCAGGGCAAAGCACAAAATTTCGCGAAGAACTCTTGGGGAGCCGAGGACTGGAAAAAAATTCGATGTGATCGATGAGAGCTCCACCCTCGCCTGTGATGTTGCTCGCGATCAGTGCCGAGCGAATCGCTGTCGATGCCGTCACAAGTTCTGCACGATTGGCGAGCGATAGATCGAACGGATGTTCTCCGATAAGAAAAAACCAGTTCCCTGCCCACGCAATATCCCCAACAAACCGGCCATACTCGGGAACGTCGACAGGAACGGATGCCCGGTAACGATAACTGGAAACATTGCAGACCGAGACTCTACCGTCCGTATGAAGATAAATAGAAACCGTTCCCACAGGCGTTTCGATTTGATGACGCCCCGGCGTAATACGCCCCATGTGGGCAAGCGTTGTCACAAGACCAATCGTGCCGTGTCCACACATCCCCAGGTATCCAACGTCGTTGAAAAAGATTACGCCTGCCGCCGACTCCGGATCGACTGGTTCACAGAGAAGGGCGCCGACAACAACCTCTGACCCGCGAGGCTCACAAACCACGCCACGCCGAAAATCATCAAATTCACTCTCAAACCGTTTCAGACGGACCGACAAATCGCCGGTTCCGAGATCAGGCCCACCTGACACAACCACACGAGTAGGTTCTCCCTCCGTGTGAGAGTCCACCACCTCGACCCATCGCTTTACCGCCATGAACTTATCTTACCTCATTTTGTAGACGATTTTGGATACATTTTTGTAATTCAGGCTCAAGAGTATTTGTATACCAACTTGCGATACAGTGACATATACGATTTCATTTCTAATAAATTCGTAGATTGGTACATGAAGAAAAAATCTAAAGCACCATCTTCAATCGAACGAGTGAAGGCGGAACACGGCACGAGTCTTTTAACCGCCTTTCGCGAAATCCGCGAACTCATTGTTCACGGTCGCCTGTCCCCCGGAACATGGATCCTTGAGGCCGATTTGGCCGAACGACTCAACATGAGCCGGACTCCCGTTCGGGGTGCGATTCACTGGCTGCAGCGCGAGGGATACATTCTCGAACACCGGAACGTAAGCAAATCCCGGATGATTGTTGCGCCGCTGACAAAAGAGGACGCGAACGAACTCTACCTCATTATCGGAAACCTCGAGGGCATCGCCGGACGCGGCGTTGCGGCATTGCCTTCAGCCAAGCGAGCCGAGCTGTGCACGCAGCTTAGAAAGCTTAATGATCAGCTGTTACAGATCTGCGAGGGGCGCGGGGGAAAGCAAGCGGACATATTCGATCTCGATCGAAACTTCCATCGCTTGATCGTTCACGACGGTGCAGGTCCTCGGCTGCTGACATTGCATGGGGCCATCGAACCGCAAGCCGAACGCTACTGGAGGCTATACGCCAGTTCCATCATTAAGGACCTCCATATCTCGGTTGAAGAACACGAGCAAATTATCAAAGGAATCGAGAAGGGCGACGCTGACCGCGTTGAGTTGGGCCTGCAGCAGAATTGGCTAAAAGGCGCTGAGAGACTAGGTCACGTAATCGACATCTTCGGTGAACGTGGGAGCTGGTAGCCCCCGAGGCTAACTGGCCAGGCAATCAATCTCTTCGTGGGTGCCCGCGATAGAAAGCACTGTTTGTGAGGCAATGGAACCGCCTAACCCCATGATTCAGGGGATTCAGCCTCTTAATACGTCGCGACAGACGAGGAAACCCGGGAGGAAATAGTCTCCTCGACAGCCCCTAAGTCACGAATACTAAAAAAGCGACGATGATGTCTTGACTAGAGTATACATTAACGCATACAAATTTGCAGTAGAGAAACCAAGCTCACAATTTGTTGGCGAGGAGTTCGTGTGAGCCTCAGAGCCTTTCTTCGCCGAAGGTAGAAATCAGAAACTATTTGGAGGTCGAGCTATGCTGAGAAAACGTTTCACCAAAAGGATAAGAGCGACATTGGCCCTTGTTTTGACAATGGCCTTGTGTACGTACTTCGCAACCGCCCAAAGCGGCAATCAAGGAACGATCGTCGTGACAGCTCAGGATGATAGTGGCGCGGTGATTCCCGCCGCTAACCTGGAACTTGTCGAACTCAGTTCCAACAGTATCCGCAAGGCGGTGACTGGAGATAAGGGCACTTACACTTTCGTCAACTTGAACATTGGTACGTATCGTTTGACAGTCTCACGAACTGGCTACCAGACAAAGATCTACGACTCCGTGTTGGTTGAATCTTCCTCGACCAATACCCTCGTAGCAAATCTGCCCGTCGGTGCGGTTACCGAGACAGTGCGTGTCACAGGTCAGGAGACGGCCGTCCTGCAAACCAGCTCCTCCGAGATTGGGACGGTTATCAACACGACGGAGATCGAGAATCTGCCGATCTCTGGTCGGAGCATTGCATCGCTTACCCAGTTAGCCGCTGGTTTCAATGGTACGTATAACGGGCTCCCGACTCCCGACCAGGGAAACAACATTGACGGCGGAATCAGTTCTTCGAGCCGAGGCAAATACAGCGGCAGCACTTCGCCCGCAGTACAAGCACGCATCGAATCTTTCGACCAGGTGAGCACGGTGACCGATGGACTGAGTCTGGGCAACGGATTTGGACAAGCGAGTACACAGCTGAACTTCATCTCACGGCGTGGCGGCAACCAGTTTCACGGACGGGTCTACGACGATTTCCGTAATAGCGGACTGAATGCCAACAGCTATGCCAACAACGCATCCGGGCTCCGCAGAGCAAAGCTCATCCTGAATGACTTCGGCGCGAGCGTGGGCGGCCCCATTCTTCGCGACAAGCTGTTCTTCTTCGGAACGTACGCTGCATCGCGGCAGCCCGGAACCATCATTGCCACGAACAATGTGCTTACCGCTGCAGCGCAACAGGGTAATTTCACGTACAACGGCACGGATGGAAAAGCTCATACCGTTAACGTTTTCCAATTGGCCCAAACCTACAACCCCGCTTTGCCGGGAACGGTGAATTCGACCATCGCGTCACAGCAATCATTGATCAACACGGCAGTCAACGGTCAGGGCCTGACTTCACTGGCGGATCCAGCCCTTCAGCTTCTGACCTATTCTGCGCCGGGCGGCATTAACTACTACTTTCCTGTAGGCCGAATTGACTACAACCTCAACGAAAAGGTCCGAATGTATCTCTCCTTCCTCTATACGCAGGAGACCAGCATCGGTGCTTACCCGCATCCCTTCCCGGGAGCGGGCTTCAGCAACCAGAATGGAAATTATTTTTTCCGAAATTATCAGACGAACTACGGGCTGGACTACATCATTTCACCGAAGGTTGTAAATCAATTCAAATTCAGCTTCTTGTATGACTACACCCAGTTCGTCAGCGGAACTGCTAAGTACTGGGAGACCCACGATGTTGTCGCTTGGCAGTTTACCGGTGGTAACGGTAACATGTCCGGCGCGAATCCTTCTCTGCCGACCGGACAGTTCTATCCGCTGTTCAGCCTCTCCGACAATGTGACCTACCAGCACGGCGCTCACACTTTCAATTTCGGCTTCCAGGGTTACCGTGAGCAGGATCACTACTACAATCCTCCCGTAGGGTTCAACATCGAACCTCTCGGAATATCTTCGGGCGACCCTGTGGTCAACGCATTTACGATCAGCGGCAGCAATCCCACAATGCCGGCCGCAAACTCGACCAACCAGAGCGAGGCGGAGCAACTCTATGCCGTGCTCACCGGCCGTCTACAAAACGTCAACGGAAGCTACGCTTACAACCCTCATACCGGAACCTACGATCACGGTCACTCGGGATACGATCTCGATGAACTTGCCCTGGCAACAGGCATTTGGTTCCAAGACTCATGGAAGGCGACCCCGACACTGACCTTGAACTATGGTCTGCGTTGGGATTTCACGACCGCGACGCACGACGTCTCCAGTGCGTATCACAACGCAACTGAAGCTAATCTCTACGGTCCGACGGCAACCTCCGACCTATTCAAACCGGGAACTCTCAATGGCGTCCAGAACCCTGTTCTGGCGCTCAATCCGCATCCTTACAACAGCTGGTACGTAAGCCCGCAGCCACAGGTTGGTCTTGCCTGGAATCCGAGAATGGGCGAAGACAGTTTCCTGGGCAAGTTGATGGGCGGGAATGGAACCGTGATCAGGGCTGGCTTCGGTCTACGTAATTTCACAGAGCCATACCAGTTCTTCTGGGATGAAGCGTCGAACTACGGCAGCTTCTTCTATCAGTTCTTCAACCTGACGGCGAATACTTCAGGACAGCCGGGAACCTTTACACCAGGCAGTCTCTCGCTGGGGAATACTCTGCCTCCCTTCGCGCTTAGCCCTGCCGCTTACCAGGCTATTGCTCCGCAGTCGCAGTTCACCTGGGTAGGTGGTACGAGCACATCAGTTAGCGGAATGGAGCAGAATATCCGCCAACCCTACTCGGAGTCGTGGAATCTCTCGATCCAGCGCGAACTGGGACGGTCGCGAGTCCTCGAGGTCCGCTACAACGGCAACCGTACCGTGCATCAGTGGATGCAGATCAATCCTAACGAAGTCAACGTTTTCGAAAATGGATTCCTCTCTGAATTCAAAAATGCACAAGCCAACCTGGCACTTGGTGGCGGCAAGACGTTTTCGGACGTCGGATCTCCAAACAAGACGCCGATTATGGATGCAGCCTTTGGCGGAGCCGGAACGGCAAACTTCTCGGCGACGCAGTTTATCAACTACCTGGTCAACGGTCAGGTCGGAACGTTCGCCAACCAGCTGGCCGGAAACAACAACAGTACGCCGTCATATTTCTGCCATCTCGTTGGTACGAACTTCGCACCATGCGCAGCGACCGGAGGTTACACGGGAGCCGGTGCGGGATATCCGATCAACTTCTTCCAGGCAAATCCGTACAAACCTGGAACGGGTACGAACTGGATGAGCAATGCCGGCTATTCGAACTACAACGCGCTTCAGGTGGACCTCCGTCAGGCCAATTGGCACGGTCTGCAAGGTGATCTGAACTACGTCTGGAGCAAATCGCTCGGCCTTGCGGCCGCCAGTGGCGACTACACGGCGTCTTCAGGTGCTCTGTACACTCTCCGTAACCTCCGCTTGTCTTACACGCCGTCTTCCTTCGACATTCGGCAGGTCACCCATGCGTATGGCACCTATGACCTACCCTTCGGAAAAGGAAAGGCGTTCCTGAGCAACGGTAACATGATGAATCGTCTTGTCGGCGGCTTCTCGGTTGGAACTGTCATCACTTTCCAGACCGGTGCTCCCTTCCGTGTAACAGGTGGATACGCGACTTACAACGCGTCAGCTGATGGAGGCGTTACTCTTAATGGAGTAACTCCCAGCCAACTTCAGGCTTCGGTTGGCGTACATCGTGTCCCAGGACGAACTACTGCGAACTTGATCGACCCTAAGTATCTGTCGACAGCTACGGGCGGAACGGCAAACTACTCCTACCTGGCGCCGAACACTACTCCGGGAACGATCGGGAACATTCTCTTCCTTCATGGACCGACTGCGTTCTCGCAGAACCTTGCGCTGACGAAGTTGATTCCGATCAAGGAGCAATTGAGCTTCAACCTGCAGGGCGAATTCATCAATGTATGGAATCACCCGGTATTCGGCAATACATTCGGATCAACAACTGGTAGTGTGCAGAGCACATCGTTCTCGAGCGCAGCCGTCACCAACAGCCCGCGTGCGATTGAACTTCGTGCGAACTTCATCTTCTAGCTGAGACAAACTCTTATACGGACTGCAGCTGCAACCAAGCTGCCGTCCGTATAACAAATCTATTGAAGGACCATGTACGAGACTCTCGTACGTGGTCTTTTTTCTTGGTCTATAAGAATTATGATCGGGGGATAACAATAGAAAGGCCCGGGAGATAAATCTCCCGGGCCTTTCCCTTTGATTGATCAACCTTAGCTGTAATTGGCAATAACTTCAAAGTGCTTCGCCCCGGCAGTCTTAATGATGGCAGTGTCTTTGTGAGCGCCCCCTATCTCGACCTGATTGCCGTTTGCAGTGATGCTCTGGATTGATTTGCCCGCCGGGACACGGAATTTCACATATAGCTCCGCGGGGGCAGGTTTGTTCCCATGCAACGCCGCAGTAGCAAGCAATTGGCTCGGACTTTTCGCAGCAAGATGATAATCAACATTTCCCCAGCGAGTGGGAGCAGCGCTGATCAGTACATCCTTGCCGGAGGCTGCCCAGTCACGAGGCAGCGCCTTCCCTAAATAGAGACGATCGGCATCGGAGTCTTCAAAGACCAGCATCCAGCGCACCAGCAGAGGGATGGTTAGCTGCGCGGGAATGCAGAAGAGGGCCGTTCCCCCGGTGATACCAGCGACCTCGCCTGCGGTCCAACTACCGCGAGTGTGATCGTGGAAGCGGTGCGCGTACAGAAAGAGGAGATACTCTTCGATTCGGTCAAGGCGAAGCAGCATCTGCGCATAGCCGTAGGAGATGAAGCCAAGGATAGCGCGGCCATTCGGATTGGCTCGCCCAACGTTGGCCACCACGCCGATGGTCGTCGTGCCATAGGCCCTCATGCAGTCGATGACCAGGTTGGCGAGGTCAGGGGGTAATACATCAGCATGGACGAGTTCTGCGTAAGCCCGATGCGACCACTGTTGGGGGCTGGGATGCTCCGTCTCCATCGACTCGCGTACCGTAAGCTTGGCACCCGGCAGAGGGCCAATGTAAGGCGGAGCCATGTCGTGGCGCACATTTTTGCGGATGCTTGCAGTAAGTGTTTCGGACAACTGATTGCCGTGTTTCGTCCAGTCGTTGGCGGTCTTAGCCATCGCGGGATTAGTGGCTCCAAGACTCTTCCAGACCGGCGCTAGGTCACGGAGCCCGCGAACTGCCATGGCACTGTTGGCAAAGTAGGGTTGCCACCACGTCATGGGTTTCGCAGCCAGACACGCATCAGACTCGTTCCATCCATGAATGAGACCATACCCTGGCGCATCAGGAGCCAACCGAAGGCTTTCATCGTGAAGTTCAGTCAGGACCGCGGCTGTAGCCTCGATCTTTTCCCGATGCTTGAGGAGCAGAGCGCGATCCTGCGTGTAGTGGAAGTACTTCGCGATGAGAGAGAGAGTAAGACCAAACTGAGCAGTCTCCGC